>Ga0222719_10000032_pt1 | contig 138788 bp, 148 predicted proteins | sample C33_34DmetaG_FD_165039 | JGI IMG/M metagenome (GOLD analysis project Ga0222719, IMG submission 165039) | Estuarine water microbial communities from San Francisco Bay, California, United States - C33_34D | ecosystem: Environmental > Aquatic > Marine > Unclassified | place: USA: California... | reverse complement strand
TATGGTCATGAATAAAATTAGTTTAAATAAACTCTTTCCAAATTTTTTTCTCATAAATTCGATCAATGATGATCCTTTTGGAAATTCTGTTCTAATTTTTTTTCCTAAAAAAATAAAAAAGAACATTGGAAAAGCAGTTCCTAGTGAATAACCTATTATTGCCCCTAGCCCTCCCCATGTTGAGGCAGAGACTGGACCAAATAGAATCCAAGCTCCTAAGGCTGATGCTGTTAAGCTTGTTGTTAATGAGAATAATCCAATGTTTCTGTTAGCAGTAAGATAATTGTTTAATCCTTGATATTTTTTAGAGTGGTAAAATCCCAACAATAAAAATATTGAACTAACAATGATTACCAATGTTAATGATGTAGTTTGACTTATAAAATATGTTTTATCCATTTTCCCTTTCTGAATTACCGGACAGGTTCTTAGGGTTTGATCTCAGTCGGTTAAGACACCCCTTTAATTAATTAATATAGTATTATGTTAAATAAAGAAAGAAAAATTATATCAAATGTTTTTCAACTAAATAATAAACTGTAAAAATAATTAATGAAATACAGATCATTATAAATACTTTTTCTTGGTTGCTCATACTTCTTTTTTATTATCTAATATTTCAATCATACACTTCGTTGCATATTCACGCCATTCTGAAGAAGTTTTTCCTTTAAGATTATTTAAATGATTTTGATTATTTTCAATATCATCTTTATATTTTATCTTATTTTGTTCGTCTAAATTAGCTTGCATATTTTTTAAATTATTTTCCATTGCTTTTATCCAACTATTTCCAAGCTCAACACATTTCTCATCATCTTTTTCATCACAAATTTGTTTGAAAAAATTAAAAATTATATCATCTGATTTTATTGAATTATTCATTATAAATTAACCTTAGCAATTTGTGCCTCGGCCTCACGTATAGACTTTTCGTAATCTAAGGCCATTTGATCAGCGCTAATGACCTCAACTTTGTCTATCCCAAAAAAATTTAAAATAAATTTTAACCATGGTGTAAGAAAATCTTCATTGCTATTAAGTTTGGTTCCGCCAGAAGTAATAACAAGGTAAGCTATTTTATTTTTTAGCAAACCTTCTCTTCTACCATTAGGTTTAAATCTAAATGTTTCTCCGACTCGTGCGGCTAAATCTGACCATGCTTTTAAAGTAGCTGGTGGACCATAATTGTAAATTGGTGCTGAAATTATAATTACATCACTTTCTTTTAGTTCTTTAACCAGCTGATCTGAAAGTTTAAACATTTTTTTATGGTTTTCATTTTGGTCTTTTTCATCAATATTCATTCCAGATTCCGTTAATCCTGAAACAAAAACCATTTCATCATTTAAATCTCTGTAAATTACTTCGTCTTCAGGTTTTTTAATCTTATTCAATAATTTTTTTGCTAACGCCCTTGATGTAGATCCTTCTTTTCTAGCACTTGAATCTATTTGATAAATTTTCATAATTTAATTATCCAAAGTTTTGTAAAAAAGGGAATACATCAAGCAAATAATAACCTAAAGCCTGAAGTTGATTTGTAATTATTAATACCCCAGTAATTAATAAGATTACACCTCCAATTTTTGATACTTTGTTAATATTTTTTTTAAAATTTTTTGAAAATATCAAAAACTTCTGCATTAAATAACCAGATAAAATAAAGGGTATTGCTAGACCAATTGAATAAAATGAAAGAAGTAAAATACCCATTCCTAAACTATCCTCTGTAGATGCAAGAACTAAGATTGATCCAAGAATAGGCCCAATACAAGGTGTCCATCCAAATGCAAAAGCCATTCCAATTAAAATTGGACTAAAAAAATTTTTACTAATATTAGTTTGTATTCTTTTTTCATAATTAAAAAATCTGATATTTATAATTCCTATTATATGAAGGGATAAAACTATAATTATCAAACCAGCTATTATTCTTAATTCATATGAGTTTTGTAAAAGAACTTGCCCAATAAATGTTGAAGCTGCACCAAAGATTATAAAAACAATAGAAAATCCAACTGTAAATAAAATAATTGGAATTAAATTTACATTTTTTTTTTCAACCAGCTCATTTAAAGAGCTACCAGATATATAAGAAATATACCCAGGTATAAGTGGCAAAACACATGGAGATAAGAAACTTATCAATCCAGCTGCAAAGGCTATTATTAATTCCATTATAGTTTAACCTTATATGATTTTGACAACTTTCCACTCATATTAGTTTTAATGCTAAAAAAAGATCCAGAATATCTATATTTTTTATAATCTTTTCTTAACATAGATTTAGTAGCTGATGAAACAAATAGCTCTTTGTTATTTTTACCTCCAAATGTACAGTTTGTAATATTTTTTGCTGGAAAATTAACTTTATGTATCTTTGTTCCTTTTTTATCAAAAACAGAAATGCAAGCACCGTGAAAGTGACAAACCCACAAATTTTTTTTATTATCTAAAGTCATCCCATCAGGTGAACCTTCATCGGTTTTTAATTTAACAAATATTTTCTTTTTAATAATTTTATAACTTTTATTTATCTTTATTTTATAAATAACCTTGCTTCTACTATCTGTGTGATAAAAATTATTATCATCCAAAAAAGCAGGTCCATTTGTAATAGAATAATCTGAATCAACTTTATGAAGATTTAAATTTTCATCTAAACAATATAGTGATCCTTTTTTAATTGATCTTTCCGGGTTATCCATTGTTCCAAACCAAAGTCTGCCCTTATGGTCTGTTTTTCCATCATTAATTCTATTTTTTGGTAAATTATTTTCTATTTTAATTGACTTAATAATTTTTTTTGATTTTAAATCAATAATTCTTAACTCTCTTTCAAGTCCTAGTATAAATATATTTTTTTTTATGTGTGCTAAAAATCCAATTTGTTTATTAAGATGAATTGTTTTTCTTTTTTTGTTTTTTATATTTAAAATATGAATTCTTTTTTTTTTTATATCTACAAAATATATGGAATTATGTTCTTTAACCCATAAGGTTCCTTCACCTAATATACAATTCAATTTCCATAGAACCTTTGGTTCAGCTGTTTTGATAGTCTGCATTTAAAAACTTATAGTGATACAACTTTTGAATTCTGTTCACCTAAATTATCTATTGATAATTTCATTTTGTCACCAGATTTTAAAAATAACTGTGGTTTCATTCCCATACCAACTCCTGGCGGTGTTCCTGTAGTTATAATATCTCCAGGATGTAATGACATAAATTTACTGACATAAGAAACAATTAGATCAACATTGAATATCATTGTATTTGTATTGCCTGTTTGCATTCTTTTGCCATTTAAATCTAGAGACATATTTAAATTATTTACATCCTTGATGTCATCTTTTGTAACTAGATATGGTCCAATTGGTCCGTAAGTATCATGTGATTTTCCCTTAACCCATTGACCCATTTTTTCAATTTGCCATTCTCTTTCACTTACATCGTTTACTAAACAATATCCTAAAATATGATCTTGGGATTGACTTTGCTCAATGTGTTTTGCTGCTTTTCCAATAATAATTCCAAGTTCTACTTCCCAGTCTAACTTTTTTGAATTTACTACCATCTCAATATTATCATTTGGTCCACTTATGCAGCTAGTTGCTTTCATAAACATGATAGGCTCAGATGGTACTGGTAAACCTGACTCGGCAGCATGATCAGAAAAATTTAAACCAATTCCAATAAATTTACCTGGCTTAACTATACAAGAACCAACTCTTTCACTTGAAGATAATTCAGGCAATAAAGATAGATCAGTATTTTGTAATTTAGAAAGAGTATTAAAATTTAAATATTCAGGGTTTAAATCTTTTATAAGAGAACTAATGTCTCTAATTTTACCACCTTTATCTAGTGCTGCTGGTTTTTCATTTCCTTTTTGACCTACTCTTAATAATTTCATAATTCTCCTATTTATTAATTAATTATATTGAAATTCCTCCATCAACAGAAATTGTTGTTCCTGTGGTAAATGTCGCGTCATCACTTGCTAAATATACTGCAACAGCAGCTATTTCCTCAGCAGTACCCAGTCTACCCATTGGTTGTCTTGCTATAAAATCTTTTTTAGCCTGAACAGGGTCAGGACTTTGATTTACCCTATCTTGCCAAGATGGTGAAAAAACTGTCCCAGGAGCAATTGAGTTACATCGAATATTTTGTTTAACAAAATCTGCCGCAATAGATTTTGTCAAACCAATTACTGCACCTTTTGTTGTTCCGTATACAAATCTATTTGGAAAACCTTTTAAACTAGAAGCGCACGAAGAAACATTGATTATACTTCCTTCCTTTTGTTTTACCATTAATGGCAATATAGCCTTACACATAAAATACATTGATTTAACATTTACATTTGAAGAAAAATCCCAGTCTTTTTCATCACACTCTAAAATTGTTCCATGATGAACAAACCCAACTGCATTAAACAAAATATCTATCTTATCAATTTCACTAACATATTTTTTTATTGTGTCATAATTAGTTGAATCTAAATTCTTAACTTCAATTTTTGGATATTCTTTATTTAATTCAGCCAAAGTTTTATCATTTATATCTGTTGCTATCACTTTGGCTCCTTCGTGATGAAATGCTATTGCTGTAGCTTTTCCAATTCCTTGTCCAGCAGCTGTAACTAAGGCAACTTTATTTTTTAATCGATTACTCATTTCGTATCATCTCCTGTATAGTTAAATATATCAATATCTTTTTCATAATTAATGAGAATGTCTAGGTGTTCCTTTTTTTTGAACAATATTTGTATAAATAGATCTAGTCTTAATACATGCACCATCTTCAAGTTGATCAACGGTTAATCTAGATAACTCTTGCCATGGTGTTTGATTGTTTAAAGGTTTGATTTTTCTTTTTGATCTTCTTTTTTTAAATTCTATATTGGAGATTAAAACATCAACTCTTCTTTTATTAAGATCTATTTTAATTTGATCACCAGTTTTAATAATCCCTAAGTCACCACCAGCAGCAGACTCTGGTGATACATGTAGTATAGATGGGCTTTCAGATGTTCCACTTTGTCTTCCATCTCCCAGAGTTGGTAGAGCATTGATGCCTTTTTTTAAAAGCCTATCAGGTGGTTGCATATTAACAACTTCTGCCGAACCAGGGTATCCTATGGGTCCACATCCTCTAATTATTAAAATTGAGTTTTCATCTATCTTTAATTTCTTGCTATTGATTCTTTTGTGATAATCCTCAGGACCCTCAAAAACAATAGCTTTGCATATAAATGAATTAAGATTTTTGGAATCTGATAAATATCTTTTTTTAAATTCCTCACTAATTACTGAAGTTTTCATTATAGCAGAACTAAAAAAATTACCTTTCAAAACTAAAAATCCCGCATTTTCTGTTAGATTATTTTCAAAACTTTTTATAACATCACTATTAACTTTAATTTTACTCTTAAGATTTTCACCTAGTTTTTTTCCTGTTACTGTCATGACTTTAAGGTTTAATTTTTTATTTTTTATAAGTTCTTTCATTACTGCAGGTACTCCCCCTGCTCTATAAAACCCTTCCATCAAATGCTCACCAGCTGGTTGGCAATTAACAAGTAAAGGTATTTTATGACCAAGTTTTTGCCAATTAGATAAATCAAATTTTATTCCCATCTGTTTTGCAATTGCAATTAAATGAGTGGTAGCGTTACTAGAACCTCCTATAGCGCTAGCAACTACAACTGCATTTTCAAACGCTTTTTTTGTCATTATTTTTGAAGGTGTAAGATTTTCCTTAACCATTCCAACAATTCTTTTACCTGATTTATATGAATTAATTTTTCTTTCAGGATAAGGTGCTGGGATTATTGCGGAACCTGGTAATGACATTCCTAAAGCTTCTGCAATTGAATTCATTGTTGAGGCAGTCCCCATTGTATTACAGTGACCAACACTTGGTGAAGAAGCTGTTGCCATATTCATAAACTCATCATAGTTAATTTCACCTTTAGAATATAATTTTCTAGCTTCCCAAATAATTGTTCCTGATCCTGCTTTTTTTCCTTTATAATGACCATCCAACATAGGTCCTCCTGATAAAACTATTGCTGGAATATTCACAGTAGCTGCAGCCATTAACGCAGCTGGTGTAGTTTTATCACATCCTGTTGTTAAGACTACTCCATCTAATGGATAGCCATACAAAACTTCTACTAAAGACAAATAAGATAAATTTCTATCTAAAGCTGCCGTTGGTCGTTTGCCTGTTTCCTGTATTGGGTGGGTTGGAAACTCCATTGGAACTCCACCAGCTTCTCTTATTCCTCTTTTTATATGCTCACTTAATTTTAAAAAGTGTCTATTACATGGAGAGAGATCACTTCCTGATTGTGCAATTCCTATAATTGGTTTTCCAGATTGTAGATCTTTTCTGGTTAAACCATAATTCAAATATCTTTCTAAATATAGCGCGGTAAGACCTGGATCTTTTGGATTATCAAACCAGTCTTGACTTCTTAATCTTTTTTTTTTCATTAATACCAACCATTATCAACAATATAAGATTGATTGGTACAACCAGATGACTGATCTGAAGAGAAAAACAAAATCGCTTTAGCTATTTCAGATGGCATCAATCTTCTTTTTAAACATTGTTTTTTCATCATGTCAGCTTCAGCTTCTGGTGTTAACCATTTTTCTATTTGTCGCTCTGTTATTGTCCATCCAGGTACAATAGAATTAACTCTTATATTGTATTCACCAAGATCTCTTGCAAATGATCTAGTTAATCCAACAACAGCAGATTTTGCTGCAGTATAAATAGCCATTCCTCCCTGACCAATCATCCAAGATATTGATCCAACATTAATTATAACTCCTCGTTTATTTTTAATCATTGAGTCTCTTACAGACTGAACAGAAAAAAAATAATGTCTTAAATTTACATTAATTCGATCATTCCAATACTCCTCTGTAACATCTTCTATCTTATGTCTTTCGTCATTTGCTGCATTATTAATTAAAATATCGATAGAGCCTTTTTCTTTAATAATTTTCTGAATACTGTCTTGAAGATCTTTAATATTTAATAAGTCACACTTAATATAATGTGGGACAGTAATTTTTTTATTTTCACATTCAAGAATTAGTTTTTTTGATGCATCTTCGTTTATATCAATAAAGTAGACGAGTGATCCTTGTTCACAAAAATGTTCAACAATTGATGAACCAATACCAGATCCACCACCAGTAATTAAGACTACTTTATTTTTTAAATCTGGATAAATGGCATTCATATTATTATATTCTGTTTTGAGTATTTTTATCAAATAAAGAAACTTGTTTTAAATCTATATATAAATCAAATTCTTTATCCATTTGTATATCAATTGTAGATGGAAATTTTCCTAAAAATTGTTGATCTGAAAAATTAAAAGTTATTATTTGTTCGTGTCCAGTATATTCCGCAAGTTCAGATTTTAATTTTATACCAAAGCAATCCTCATTTATTTTTTCAAAATAAACATGTTCAGGTCTAATACCTAAATAGATAGATCTATTTGTATTTGAATTTTCAATATATTCGTATTTATCAAGTGGGATCTTTACATTACTAGATCCGTTTGGAGTAAAAACTTTGTTATTTAAATCTCCCTCTAGCAAATTCATAGAAGGTGAACCTATAAAATCAGCAACAAACATATTTTGAGGTTTGTTGTAAATATTTTTTGGAGTATCGCATTGTTGTATTTTTCCTTGATCCATTATTGCGATATTTGTTCCTAGGCTCATTGCCTCTGTTTGATCATGAGTTACATAAACAATCGTAGTCTTCAATCTTTTATGAAGTTTCTTAATCTCTCTTCTCATTTCTACTCGTAATTTAGCATCTAAGTTTGATAACGGCTCATCAAATAAAAATACTTTGGGGTGTCTTACTAAAGCTCTACCCATTGCAACTCTTTGTCTTTGACCACCAGACAATTGTGAAGGTTTTCTCTCTAATAGTTCATTTATTTGCAATAAATTTGACACCTCATTTAATGCACTTTCTATTTTTTCTTTTGGAGTCTTTCTTTGCTCTAAACCAAAGGTTACATTTTTTCTAACTGTCATTGCAGGATACAAAGCGTAAGATTGAAAAACTAAAGCAATATCTCTATCACTAGGTTCCATATTATTTACAACATGATTATCAATTAAAATTTCACCACTATTTGAAGTTTCTAATCCTGCAATCGTATTTAAGAGAGTTGATTTTCCACATCCTGAAGGACCTAATAAAACTAAAAAATCTCCATCATTAATATCTAAATTTATACCTTTTAGTACTTCAGTGCTCCCAAAATTCTTGTTGATATCATTAATCTTTAAATTTGCCATTTTATCCTTTCACTGATCCTGCTGTTAAACCTCTTATAAAATACTTCCCTGCTAAAACATAAACAATTAATGTTGGGAAACCTGCTATGATTGCTGCAGCCATATCAACATTGTATCTTTTAACACTTGAACTGGTTAATACCATGTTGTTTAAAGCTACTTGAATAGGTGCCTCTTTACCAAAAGTAAAAGTTGCTCCAAATAAAAAATCATTCCAGATCATTGTAAATTGCCAAATAACTGTAACAACTAATATTGGTGCTGATATGGGTAATATAATTCTAAAAAATATTTTAAAAAAACCCGCACCATCTATTCTTGCTGCTTTGACAATTTCATTTGAAATTGAAATGTAATAATTTCTGCAAAACAGTGTTGTGAAACACAAACCATAAACCACATGAACTAAAATTAAACCATATATTGAATTTGAAATACCTAAGCTTCCAAGAGTTCTGGACATTGGTAAAAGAATTGCTTGATAAGGAATAAAAGTTCCAAACAAAAAAAGTAAAAAAATATAACTATCACCTTTAAATCTCCATTTAGTTAGGGCATATCCATTTATAGCTCCTAAAATAGTTGAAATAATTACCGCAGGCACAACTAATTTTACTGAATTCCAAAAATAAGTTTTGATAAATACATCTCCCGCAGAAAAACCTTGACCATTCCACGCAATATCCCAGGACTCAAAGTTTAATGTATTTGGTAAAGAAAATAAATTACCTTGTCTAATTTCCTCCATTGTCTTAAATGAAGTTACAATCATTACATAAAGTGGAGCTATATAATAAATTGCAAATAAACCTAATATAATAAATAAAATCCATCTAAAAATAATTTTCTTATTTTTTGCTGATCTTTCTAATTGATTATAATTATTTTCTGTCATCTTCCCTCTTTAATTCTGAATATAAATAAGGAACTACAATAGCTGAAACAGTTAAAAACATCATAATCGCACTTGCTGATGCCAATCCTATTTCACTTCTATGAAACGCCATTTGAGTCATAAACACTGCGGGCATATCTGATGAAATTCCAGGTCCGCCAGCAGTTAATGCAATAACTAAATCATAACTTTTGATTGCTAAGTGCACCAATATAACTATTGCACTCATAAATACTGGACGCATCATTGGTAAAATAATTTTTGTATAAACTGAAACCAAGCTTGCCCCATCAATTTTTGCAGCTTTTATAATTTCATCATCAACAGATCTAAGACCAGCTAAAAATATAGCCATTATAAATCCTGATGATTGCCAAACACCTGCTATTACAATTGTATAAATTGACATTCCAGGAGTAACAAGCCAATCAAATGTAAAATTAACAAAACCTAAATCTTGTGCAAATTTTTCAATGCCTAATGATGGATTTAACATCCATCGCCATGCAGTACCTGTGACAATAAAAGATAGTGCCATTGGATATAGGTAAATTGTTCTTAAAAATCCCTCTGCTCTTATTTTTTGGTCAAGTAAGATTGCTAGTAAAATTCCAATAAATATACAAAAGACAATAAAAAGAGTTGTAAATATAAATAAGTTTTCCACTGCCACATGCCATCTTGGCATTGACCATAATCTAAAATATTGGTCTACACCCCAGAGATCATATACAGGCAATAATTTAGATTTAGTAAATGAAATATAGATAGTCCAAAGAATAAACCCATAGACAAACCATGCTATAACACCAAACGATGGTGCTATTACCAATCGGGGCAAATTTCTTTTTAACCAAAACATAAAATTTAAATTAATTACGCGCTATTTTTAATAGCGCGTAATTACAATTTTCTAGTTATAGATTAGCTTGCAGCCTTAACAGCAGCTGATAATTTCTTAACAGCATCCTGTGAAGACATGTTTGAATTAAAGTGTTCAGTCACAACATCTTGTATTGCTCCTTTTACACCTAATTCTAAAGTCATACCGTGAGCAAAACTTGGAAGTAATCCACCTTTTTTAGCTGCAGTATTTAAATCTGCATTAGATTTTTTTGCACATTTGTCAAAATCATCCATTGGTACATCAAGTCTTGCAGGAATTGAACCTTTGTAAATGTTAAAAACTTTTTGAAAGTTTTTACCCATCATTAAGCTTGCAAGTAATTTTTGACCTTCAACTTTTTCTTCACCTTTAATTTTAAAGAATATGAAAGAGTCAACATTGTACAAGTATCCATTATCTGATGGAGTTGAAGCACAGTAATAGTCTACATCTGGTTTTAAACCAGCAGCAGCAAACTCACCTTTTGCCCAATCACCCATAAGTTGGAAAGCAGCTTTACCTTCCATAACCATACCTGTGGCAACGTTCCAGTCTCTACCTGGAGATCCTGGATCTGTATAACCTTTAAGTTTTCTCATTTGGTCAAAAATTTTCACCATTGTTGAGCTTCCTAAAGTTTTTGCATCAGCATCAACAAAAGCTTTTTTGTAAAACTTGTTTCCACCAATACCAAGAGCAACAGCTTCAAATACTGTTGCATCTTGCCAAGGTTGAGAACCATGCGCTAAAGGTATAATTCCTTTTGCTTGCAATTTGTCAGCAGCTGCATTGAACTCATCCCATGAACTTGGCATTTTAATCCCATTAGAGTCTAAAACTTTTTTATTTGCCCAAAACCAATCAATTCTATGAATGTTTACTGGCGCAGCACAGTAAGCTTTACCGTTATCACATTTCATATGACTAGCAACTTGCTTACTTAAAAGTTTATCCCATCCTTCAGCTTTAGCTACAGCGTCAATATTATATGGAGCTACAACACCTTCTCTGTCATACGCTTGAATAGTTGGACCTTTAATTTGAGCAGCAGCTGGAGCATCACCAGCTACAATTCTAGCTTTTAATGTTTGCATAGCAGCATCTCCACCACCACCTGAAACAGGCATGTCAGACCACATACCACCTTTTGCAGCAAAATCATCTTTCAAAACTTGAAGTGCTTTTGCTTCTCCACCCGCTGTCCACCAGTGAAGAACCTCAGCTTTAGATCCAGCATAAGAAAGAGTTGGAGCTAAAACCATTGCAATAATAGCAATTAATATTTTTCTCATTATTTCTCCTAGTTATTTTTATTAATAAAAAAATTAAGTTATATTTTTTAAAGGTGTTTTAAAATTAATTTAATTGTCTACAATTTTAAGTTGAAATTTTTTTTTGAAAAATTTTTTTTTATTAAAGGGGTTTCTTGTTATTTTTTTTAAAGTTATTTCTAACCTGGGTTGTATTTAATAAATTGTCGTTCTTCCAAGTCTTGCTGCCCCTCTTACTCCGCTAGCATCACCATATTTTGGTTTTAAAAAAACACCATCATACTCTTTTCCAATAACATATTTTTTTACAATAGTTTCAATTTCACTTAAAAAATCAATTTCATTTGAAACACCTCCGCCAAAAACAAAAGCATCTGGATCCAAAATATTTATAATTGTTGCTAAAGACATAGCTAAATTTATTTTAAATTCATCAATAAATCTTTCTGCATCTAAATCGTGTTTTCTGTTGAGTTCAAAAATTTCATTAGTTTTTAAATTTTTTTTGTAAATTTTGTTAAATCTTTTTGCAAGGCCAAGACCAGATATAAAACTTTCTATTTCGGCTTCTCTCAAAGAAGTGGTTTCAAAATTTTCTTTTTTTGAAAGAAAGTATGGAACTTGATTATGTCCCCATTCACCGGCAACTCCATTAGGGCCAGATACTATTTTTTTATCAATTACAAGTCCACCTCCAGCTCCTGATCCTAAAATAATACCATATACAATTTTGTAATGTTTGCCGGCACCATCAATAGCCTCTGATAATGCAAAACAATTAGCATCATTTTCACAAAAAACCTCTTTGCCCAATGCCTTTCTCAAATCAGATTGAAAAGGTTTTTTTTCTAACCAATAACAATTTGGTGCATTTTTAACTAAACCAGTTTGAGGTGAATGAACTCCTGGATGACATACGCCAATAGGAAGTTCACGTTTAAATTCCTTTTGTAGCTTTTCATGAATATCTTTTATAGTGCTTATAATTGATGTGTAATCTTTAGGACACGGAGTTCTTGATCTATGGCTTTCGTGTCCAGTATCTTCTAAAACTACACTTTCTATCTTAGTTGCACCAACATCAATACCTATTTGCATAACTAATAAGTTGCCCTTCCTCCGCTCAAATCATAGACGGCTCCAGTTGCAAATGAATTTTCCTCACTTACTAACCATGTTACTAAAGATGCTAACTCTTCTACTTTAGCAAATCTATTTCTTGGAATTTTTGATAACATATAATTAACATGTTCGTCAGTCATTTGATTAAAAATCCTCGTTTTTGCAACAGCAGGAGTAACACAATTTACAGCTATATTATATTGAGCTAATTCTTTACCTAATGATTTTGTTAATCCAATAACTCCTGCTTTTGAAGAGCTATAAGCACTTGCATTTGGATTTCCTTCTTTACCAGCGATTGAAGCAATATTAACAATTCGACCATATTTTTTTTTAATCATAAAAGGAACTACAGATTTGCAGCAATAAAATACTGCATTTAAATTTAAATCAATAACTTTATTCCATTCTTCAATAGGATAATCTATTACGGAAGTGTTTTTTCCAGAAATTCCTGCATTATTAATAAGTATATCAATCTTACCAAATTTTTTTTCTATTTCTTTCAGCTTAGACTGAATATCTTTTATTTGTCTAACATCAACTATTTCAAATAAACAATTTTCTGAGTTTAATTTACTGATTGCTTTTTTGCATTCATTTTCATCAATATCCCAGATGATTACCTTTGCTCCTGATTGAATAAATCTTTCTGTAATAGAAAATCCAAAACCTTGCGCTCCTCCTGTAACAATTGCGACTCTATTTTTAAGATTAAACTTAATCATTGTATGTGAATATTTTATTTGGAGTTAAATTAAAATAATCATCCTTTAATTCCCATGTGGGTATATTTTACATTTAAATAATCTTTGATAGCATTAGATCCGCCTTCTCTTCCGTAACCACTTTGTTTAATTCCTCCAAAAGGAGCTTCGGCTATAGCTACAACACCTGTATTAACTGCAACAGATCCTGTTTCTAATTGTTCTGATGCTAAGTGTGCTTTTTCCATAGAATTAGTACAAACATAACTACATAAACCTAACTCATGATTATTAGCTCTTTCGATAACCTCATCGAACGATTTAAAAGAAAGCATAGGAACTAAAGGTCCAAAAGGCTCTTGTTTCATTATAGTAAAATCGTCTTTAACATTATCAAATATTGTTGGTTCATAAAAAAACCCTTTATTAAAACCAGCTGGTCTTTTACCGCCTAATAAAACCTTTGCTCCTTCTTGCTTTGTTTTTTCAACTAATTCCTCAATCTCATTTAATCTTTTCTGTGTTGTTAGTGGTCCTAATTGAGTATCTGGATCCATTCCATTACCAATTTTTAATTTTTTTGTTTTTTCTACAAATAAATTTACAAATTCATCTTTTTTATTTTCATGTATGTAAAATCTATTAGGTGATATACACACTTGACCATTGTTTCTAAACTTTGCAGCTATTGCCATATCAGCTGCTTTTTTTATATCCGCATCATCAAATACTATAAAAGGTGAATGACCTGAAAGTTCCATTGTTACTCTTTGAACTTTATCTGCTGCTTGTTTTAAAATTAATTTTCCAACTCGACTTGATCCTGTAATTGAAATCTTTTTAACAATATCAGAAGCAATTAATTGTTGAGCGATACTAGGGGGATCACCTGATAAAAGATTTACTACTCCTGGGGGCACTCCGCATTCTTTACAAATATCTACCATCTCCATTACAACACCAGGGGTGATAACATCTGGTTTAATAATAACTGAACAACCTGCTGCTAAAGCGGTTGAAATTTTTCTTGCTGATAACACTGCTGGAAAATTCCATGGAGATAATGCAGCAACAACTCCAACAGGTTGGTAATAAACATGAACTCTAGTATCTTCGAATCTACTTTCTACAGTTTGGCCATAAATTCTTTTAGTTTCTTCAGCATTCCATTCAAAAATGTCTGCTGCTCCACCTATTTCACCTTTTGCCTCTGCTAAAGGTTTTCCAACCTCAAGAGTCATCCATTTAGCAAGTACATCTTGTTTTTCTCTAATCTTGTCTGCAATTTTTCTTATGATGTAAGATCTTTGCCAAGGTGCAGTTTTTTTCCAAACTTGTAATCCTTTTTCAGCTGACTTTAATGCTCTATCAATATCTTCAGGTGAAGCCTTTGATGCTTTACCTAAAATTTCTTCTGTTGCAGGATTGATAACTTCGTAAGTTTCACCATTTGATGAGGGTGACCAATTGCCATCAATAAATTGTCCAAATTTTTCGTACATAATTTGCTAAACTTGAAGTTGAGTAAATAATTTAATTAAGGAATTTTTTATCAAATATGTTTAAATCTTTCAAATTAAATAAAGGAGATCTTATGAAATTTGTAGTTCTAGGAAGATATACTGAACAAGGTCTAGGTGGTTTTGTAAAAAATCCATCTGATAATAGAGCAGAAGCAGCAAAAAAAATAACTGAGGCCGCAGGTGCAAAATTAATTGAAATGATGACTCTAAGGGGAGCTTATGATTTTATTGCTATAGTTGAAGGTCCTAATTTTGAAACTGCTGCAGGAATGAAAATGTTAATGGAAGCAACAGGAACAATTAAAGACATGACAATAATGGAGTCAGTTGACTTTAATAAAGCTGCTGAAATTGCATCTAAAGCTGCTGCATCTTACAGACCAGTTGGAAAATAATTTATAATTAACCTCTAGGCTTTATGACTAGAGGTTATTTAGATTGATTTAAGCTTATTTATTATGATACCCTTAATGTCTAATGAATACACTTAAAGATAGTTTTGGAAGATCATTTCCTTATATAAGATTATCAATAACAGATGTGTGTAATTTTAAGTGTGGTTATTGTTTACCTAACGGCTATCAGAATGACAAAAGTGACAATCGAACCTTTATAAAAAAAGAAGAAATTGGAAGATTGGCTAAAGCTTTATCAGAATTAGGTGTTTGTAAAATAAGATTAACAGGAGGAGAACCTACAGTTAGAAAAGATTTTTTCGATATAATTAAAATTTTAAAAGAAAATTCTGGTATAAAGAAGACTGTAATTACCACAAATGGTTATCATCTAGATAAAATTGCACCTCAAATTAAAGAAAGTGGTTTAGATGGAATTAATATAAGTATCGATAGTTTAAATAGAGAAACTTTTAAAAAAATTACAAATCATGACCGACTTCCAGAGATATTAAAAGGCATTGAAAATTTACAAAAACTCAATTTTAAAAATATAAAAATTAATGCTGTTTTATTAAAAGGTATTAATGATAATGAAAAAGATTTTGATCAATGGGCGGATTTTATTAAAAGTAATGAAATTGATTTTAGATATATAGAATTAATGCAAACTGGAGACAATCTAGACTATTTTAATAGATATCACGTACCTGCTACTAAGTTTGTAGATTATTTAAATAAAAATAACTGGATATTTCAAACTTTAGGAAGAGATGCTGGCCCATCAAAAAACTATCTTAACCCAGAGTTCAAAGGAAAATTTGGAGTGATTGCTCCCTACTCAAAAGATTTTTGCAAAAGTTGCAATAGATTGAGAATAACTGCAAAAGGTGATTTGAGATTATGTTTGTTTGGAAATACCGGCATAAACATTAGACACTTAATGCAAAAAGATGAACAATTAGAAGAACTAAAAGATTTAATTTCTAAACAATTAAACTTCAAAAAAGAGTCTCATTACCTAGAACTTGGTGAAACTGGATTAATGAAAAACTTATCTACAACTGGTGGCTAAATGACAAAATTAAAAGTAATAAATCAACAAGAGCTTAAAGATTGGGCAAAAGAGATGTTTCAAAAAAACTCTTTTAATATGGTTGATGTTTCATCTAAAAAAGAAACATTTAGAAGAGCATTAGCATCAGGAAAAATTTATGTCGGAAAAGAAGTTTTTGATCTAATTAAAAATAAAAAAATGCCCAAAGGAGATCCTATCACTTTAGCTGAAGTGTCAGCTGTATTAGGTGTAAAGAAAACAAGTGAATTAATTCCTTTATGTCATCCGCTTCCAATCGACCACACTGCAACTAAAATAATTATGAATGAAGTCGATAATTCATTAGAGGTTTTTTGTGTTGTATCGGCTGTTGCAAAAACTGGTGTTGAGATGGAAGCTATTATGGGAGTTAACGCTGCATTAATAACCATTTATGATTTAAGCAAAATAGTAAACCCACATCTTAAAATTGATAATGTAAAGTTATTAATCAAAGAGGGTGGAAAAAGTGGATTATGGACTAATCCAGATGGATTACCTGAATTTCTTAAAAATATTTTTTAATATTTAATGTCTGTTTATTTAAGTTCTCAAAAAGTAATTAAAGATTGGATTGATTACAATGATCATATGAATGTTTCATATTATCTTTTAATGTTTGATAAGTATGGTGCTGATACTTTAAATAATATCTTTAAAATGGGAGAGCACTCTGCAAAGACAACTAAAAAAAGCACCATGATTGTAGAATCTCACATAACTTACAATCAAGAACTCCAACTAAATGATGAAGTTAATATTAACTGTGTTTATTTTGATCATGATAAAAAACGACTTCAATATAAAATGGAAATGATAAATAAAGAAAAAAAATATCTAGCCTCAACGATTGAAATTTTAGCTTTATATGTAGATCTTAATAATAGAAAAGTTACTGAATTTGAAGAGGAAAAAGTAAAGATTATGGATGACTTTATTAATAAAAATAAATCACAATTTAAAGATGAAAACTTAAAATTCTCATCAAAATTAAAAAAATGAAAATTAAGTTAGAATTATTTGGAGCTAGTAGAGATTTTAGTGATAAAGATCACTTAGAACTTGAGGTTCAAGATAAAGCTTCTGTAGATGATTTAAGAGATGAAATCATTAAATACATATATAAAAATTTTAAAGGTAATGAGAGTTTTATCAAAGTTGTAAAATCTTCAGCTTTTTGTTCAGAAAATAATGAAATAATTAGCGACAATTATAAAATCACAAAAGATCAAAAGATTGGTATTATACCTCCTATCGGAGGAGGTTAATGCTTCATACAAAAATAGTAGACTCTAAAAAAGAGAAGATACTTACTTCAAGTGCTGAAAAATTTATAAAAGACTCTAAGTTTGGAGCATCAATTTATTTTTTAGGAACTGTAAGAAATATCAATGACAATAAAACAGTCACTGGAATTACTTATGACAGTCATGATGAAATGGTTATCAAAAGCTTTGAAGAAATTTATAATGAAGCAGATCAAAAACTAGATATTAAAGATAAAGCTGTATTTATTGAACATGCTAAAGGACATCTTAACCTTGGTGAGATAAGTATAATTATCGCAGTCGCTTGTAAACATCGTGATCAAGCATATGTGCTTTCAAGATATATAATTGAAGAAATAAAAAAAAGATCTCCAATTTGGAAAAAAGAACATTATGAAAATGAAGAAAGTGAGTGGTTAAAAGGAAATCCTATTGCTAATGAAAAATTTTAAACATTCAGAAATTACACCTGAAAAAATTTATAATAAAAGAAGATCTTTTATTAAGTCTTTGGGTTATGGCTTAAGTGCATTTACTTTAAGTTCAGTTCCATTAATTAATGCTAATGCAAGTAATTTAAATGAACCAACTAGTTATAAAGATATAACAACATATAACAACTATTATGAGTTTGGTACTGGTAAAGGTGATCCTCATAGAAAAGCAAAAAATTTTACAACAAGACCTTGGAGTGTAAAAATTGAAGGTGAGGTTGAAAAATCTTTAGAACTTCCAATTGAAGAAGTTTTAGCTATTAAATCTGAAGAAAGAATACTTAAACTTCGATGTGTAGAAGGTTGGTCTATGATAATTCCATGGTTAGGTTTTTCATTAAGTGAATTACTTAACAAAGTAGAAATTAAACCCTCAGCAAAATTTGTTGAATTTGAAACAGTTTACAATCCAGAAGAAATGGTTGGACAGAGATATCCTGTTTTAAACTGGCCTTACATTGAAGGTTTGAGGCTAGATGAAGCAATGCATCCACTTACTACTGTTGTGACTGGTTTATATGGCAAGCCTTTACCAAATCAAAATGGAGCACCATTAAGAATATTCATTCCATGGAAGTATGGATTTAAAAGTGCAAAAGCAATTGTTAAAATTAGATTAACAAAAAATATGCCCAATACTGCTTGGAAAAATGCTTCACCAAGAGAATATGGTTTTTACTCAAATGTAAATCCTGGTGTTGATCATCCAAGATGGTCCCAATCAACTGAAAGAGTGATTGGAGAAAGTATTTTAGCACCAAGAATTGAAACTTTAATGTTCAACGGTTATGGAGATGAGGTTGCTCACCTTTATAGCGGTATGGATTTAAAAAAAAATTACTAAAATAAATTGAGAAACTATTTCAAGCCTGCTGTTTTCTTATTATCACTTTGGCCAATTTATATTATCACTTATCAAATATTTTATAATAAATTAGGTCCTGAGCCTGTAGATAGGATCGTTAATCATTTTGGTGAGTGGACTTTAATATTTATTCTTTTAACTCTTACAATGACTCCTCTTAGAAAAATTACAAAATCACTGGAGTGGATTAAATTTAGAAGGATGCTTGGATTGTTTGCCTTTTTTTATGCTTCAATTCATATGTTAAGTTATGTTGGTCTTGATTACAGATTTGATTTTGAACCATTGATCAATGATGTGTTAAAAAAGAAATTTGTATTTATTGGTTTTTCTGCGTGGCTTTTATTAATTCCTTTAGCAATTACTTCGTCAGATAAAATGGCAAAACTTTTAAAACAAAATTGGAAAAAATTGCATAGCTTAATCTATGTAATTTCAATTTTTGGAGTTTTACATTTTATTTGGCTATCAAAAACTATATTTTTTAAGCCCTTAATATTTTTATTAATTTTAATAGTTCTTCTTTTTTTTAGAATTAATTTTAGAAAATTAAGTTCTAAAATCTGAAACTTTATCAAAATCTTTAAATGATTTAAGGCTATTTATTTTTATAAATTTAGTTTCGTTTTTTAATCTTTTAACCATAAATTTTGCTCCAACATCACCTTTTAATCTCTTAAATTTTTTCACAACTGATATATCAAAACCAATTGGGTTCCCTACTTTGTTTTTAAATCTCAAAGCATGAACTAAATACTTTTTAGATTTAATTGAACTACAAATTTTATTTATATCTGATGATTTAATAAATGGCATATCAGATTGAACGATTATAAAACCCTTGTCTTTTTTAGTTACTTTTTTTAAACCTACTTTTATTGAAGAAGCCATTCCTTTTTTATATTCTTTGTTGTAGATAAAAATATTTTTTTTATCTTTTTTAATTATTTTCTTAAGTTCATTTTTTTGATGACCAAGAACAACAATAACTTTATTGATTTTACTTTTTTGAAGCACTTTTAAAGAATGGTTGATTAAAAATTTTTTTTTATAAAGTTTAATCAATTTGTTTTCAGATTTTAATCTCTTAGATTGACCAGCAGCTAATAAGATTGCTTTGATCACTTCTTATATGTTTCTGAAACTAGTTGTGCAATTATTGATAAAGCTATTTCAGGCGCAGATCTTCCACCCAATTTTATTCCTATAGGTCCATGGATAGAATTTATTTGTTCGTTATTAAAACCAGCTTCTTTTAATCTTTGACATCTATTCTCATGAGTTTTTTTGCTTCCCAGCGCTCCAATATAATAAAATTTTTTCTTTAAAGCGTGTTGTAGAGCTGGATCATCAATTTTTGGATCATGCGTTAAAGCAATTAAAGCCGTGTTCTCGTTTGTTTCAATTTCTTTAAATGCTTCATTTGGCCATTTATTAATTATTTTCATATCAGGAAATCTTTGTTCAGATGCAAAATAACCTCTTGGATCTATAATAGAAATTTCAAAATTTAAACTTTTAGCAAAATCTACTAAGTATTGAGCGATATGAACTGCCCCAACAACAATAACTTTTATTGGTAATATGTATGTTTCAACAAATATTTCAGAGTTTTCTATCACTCCATTTTTTTTGGATTTAAAAAATTCATTGATTTGATTTGAATAGATCTCCATTTCTTTACTTAACGGTTTATCTTTTTCAAAAATTTCACTTTCCCCTGTTTTAAGATTAGTGATTATTGCGAATTCAGATTTATTTTTCTTTTTTTCAATAATTGATTTTAATGTTTGTAATTTCATTAATTAACTTGTTCTAAATAAACAGCAATTTCTCCACCACAAGCAAGTCCAACTTCCCAAGCACTCTCATTTGAAACTTTGAATTCTATTTTTTTACAAGGCTTTTTGTCTTTGATAAGACCTATACATTCTCTTACAACCGCTGACTCTACACATCCACCTGAAACTGAACCTGAAAAATCTCCTTTTTCGTTAACAATCATTCTACTGCCAACTTGTCTTGGAGAGGATCCCCAAGTTTGAATTACTGTTGCTAAAACAACTTTTTGATTAGCTTTTACCCAATCGTGTGCTTCTTCTAGAATTTTTTCATCAAATGAGTTTTTCATTCGATGAAATATAAATCTTAACTAACAAGCTTCAACAGCTTTTTTTGCGTATAGTGACACAAGATTTGCTCTGTACTCTGCTGAAGCGTGCATATCAGAATTCATTCCTGAAGCTTTTACTTCCATACCTTCAATTGCAGATACTGAAAAACTAGAACTTAACTTTTTAGATAAATCTTTATCAATATAAACACAAGATTTTGCACCTGTTACAGCAACATTCACATCTTTTTTATGTTTTGCAACAAACACTCCAATGATCGCATATCTTGATGCTGGATTAGGATGTTTTTGATAATCTGCCTTTTCTGGAATTTGAAACTCTACAGCTTCTACAAGCTCACCACTCTTTAAAGCAGTTTCAAACATTCCGACAAAAAACTTTTCTGCATCTATTTTTCTTTTGTTTGTATGAATGACTGCATTAAGTGCCATACAAGCAGACGGATAACATGCAGATGGATCGTTATTAGAAATTGATCCACCTATAGTTCCTCTATTTCTTACTTGGGCATCACCAATATTTCCAGCTAACTTAGCTAGAGCAGGAATTGCTTTTTTTACATCTTTTGATGTAGCAACTTCTACATGTTTTGTTGTTGCACCAATGGTAACAGTCTTTCCACTTACTTTAATGCCTGATAACTTCTTAATGTTTTTTATATCAATAACATCTTTGTAACTTGCTAACCCTAACTTCATAGATGGAATTGTTGTCATTCCTCCAGCTAGAAAGGCAGAACTAGAAGAGGCTAATTTAGAAGCATCTTTAACATCTTTTGGTGCGTGATAATTAAATGATTTCATATTTTTCTCCTATGCTGCTTTAGCGTTAGATTTTTTCATTGATTTACAAGCTTTCCAAACTTTTTCAGCTGTTGCTGGCATTGTAATTTCTTGACCACCTAATGCATCAATAACTGCATTCATAACAGTTGGTGGTGAAGCGATTGCGCCTGCCTCTCCACAACCTTTAACTCCAAGTGGGTTAGATGTTGCGTGAGTACAAGTAAATCCTAAATTAAACTCAGGAAAATTATCAGCTCTTGGCATTGTATAATCCATATACGAAGCAGTCATTAACTGTCCTGTTTCATCATATTGAGTATTTTCATGTAAAGCTTGACCAATTCCTTGAGCAATACCTCCGTGAACTTGTCCTTCAACGATCATTGGATTAACTATTCTTCCAAAATCATCAACTGCTGTGTATTTTTCAACTTTGACATTTCCAGTATCAGGATCAATTTCCACTTCACAAATGTGTGAACCTGCTGGAAAAGAAAAGTTTGATGGATCAAAGAATGAAGACTCAATTAAACCTGGCTCATCACCTTCTGGTATTGGTGATTTCATCTCATCTCTTTGTCCTGGTAAATAACAAGCAAAAGCAATTTCTCCAATTGTTTTTTTCTTGTTAGATTTTAAAGCGACAAACTCTCCATCCTTGAATTCAATTTCATCTTCATTAACTTCAAGCATTTTAGCAGCAACTCTTTTACCTTTTGCTACAATCTTTTTACAAGCATTAACGATTGCAATACCACCTACAGTCAACGATCTTGAGCCATAAGTACCCATTCCAAATGTACCTTTATCTGTATCCCCATGAACAACATCAATATTTTCCATAGGTACACCTAATTCATCTGCAGCAATTTGCGCAAAAGTTGTATCATGACTTTGTCCATGACTATGTGCACCTGTAAATACAGATATTTGTCCTGTTGGATTAAATCTTACTTCAGCCGACTCCCAAAGTCCTACACCACAACCTAAAGACATAACTGCTGCTGATGGTGCAATACCACAAGCTTCAAAATATGAAGAAACACCTATTCCTCTTAATTTTCCATTAGCCTCAGATTTTTTTCTTCTAGCATCAAACCCTGCATAATCAGCCATTTGTTTTGCTTTTTCTAATCCAGCTGCATAATCACCTGAATCCACTGTATGAACTAAAGTTTGTTTAAACGGAAACTCAGTAGGGAAATTTTTCATTCTAATTTCAGTTTTATCTATACCTAGTTCCATTGCAGCTTTTTCTACTAATCTTTCAATTGTGTAAGTAGCTTCTGGTCTTCCTGCGCCTCTGTAAGCATCTACTGGAGCAGTGTTAGTATATACAGCTTTGACATTTGAATATGCTGCAGGGATAGTATAAACGCCTGTAGCACACGGTCCAAATAAGTATGTTGGAGTAACTGTTCCAAATACTCTTGCGTAAGCTCCTAAGTTTGCGATTGTTTCATTTTTAAAGCCTAAAAATTTACCATCATTAGTCACTGCTAACTCTGCATGAGTAACATGATCTCTTCCATGTGTGTCCGTTAAAAAAGACTCTGTTCTTTCTGCTACCCATTTAATTGGTCTTTCAATTTTTTTTGAAGCCCAACTACAAACTATTTCTTCATTATACACATTAATTTTAGATCCAAATCCACCTCCAACATCTGGAGCAACAACTCTTAATTTATTTTCTGGAGCAACACCTCCAAAAGCTGACATCACCAATCTTGATAGGTGTGGGTTTTGACTTGTTGTATATAAAGTAATTTCTTCAGACGCTATGTTGTAGTCGACCACACATGCTCTTGGTTCCATTGCATTAGGAACTAGTCTGTTATTAATTAAATCAACTTTAATAATTTTGTCAGCTTTAGCAAAAGCTTCATCTACAGCTTTTCTGTCACCTAGCAACCAATCATAACAAAGATTTTTATCTACACCATCATGGATGGCTTCGCTTTTCATTGCGTCGGCTGGATCAACCACAGCTTTTAAAACTTTATAATCAACTTTTACTTTTTCAGCACCTTCTTTAGCTTCATCTAAAGTTTCTGCAAATACAACTGCTATTGGCTCGCCTACAAAGTTGGCAATATCTTTTGCCAAAGGAGGATTGGCTGGAACTTTCATTTCAGATCCATCTTCACTTCTAATGGCCCAACCTGCAATTAAACCACCAATTTTATCTTCTGCAATTTCTTTACCTGTTAACACCCCAACAACACCTGATGATTTTAATGCTTTTGAAGTATCTACACTTTTAATTTTTGCTCTTGCATGAGGAGATCTTACAAATACTGCATACGTTTGGTTTGCTATATTTATATCCGCTGTATATCTACCTTTTCCTTGTAAAAATCTTCCATCTTCTTTTCTCTCTACTCTTGAACCAACTAAACTAGCCATTACTTCTCCTTTCTAATTACATTTTTGTTGAAGCTTCTTTTACTGCAGCAACAATATTTTGGTAACCTGTACATCTACAAATATTACCCTCTAACCATTCTCTAATTTCTGTTTCACTTGGATTTTTTTTAGTTTGCAATAAATCAACTGCACTCATAACCATTCCTGGTGTGCAAAATCCACATTGCAATCCATGTGTTTTTTTAAATGCCTCTTGCATTGGATGAAGCTTTCCATTTTTAGCTAAACCTTCAATAGTTGTAACTTTTGATCCATCTATATCTGCTGCTAATGTTGAACAACTTTTTATGGATTTACCATTTACATGGACTACACATGCTCCACATTGACTAGTGTCACAGCCAACATGTGTGCCTGTTAAATTTAAATTATCTCTTAAAAAAACTGATAAAAGTGTGTGGTCTGGAACCTCTTTGCTGACCTTTTTACCATTTACTTCTAGTGTTACTTTTGTCATCAAGCGCCTCCTTCTCAATAGAAGCTTACTACATCATAAGTAAAATTTAGAAGCAATTACTAATTTTTTTAAATTTCTACTTCAGCGAGAAATTGTTTTTTAATTATTGAGGTAAAACTTAACTTTTAAAAAAATAAATAAATCAAAATAGCCACAGCCGCAACACCACTAGCATAAATTAAAATTTTTTGATTATTTGGTTTTGATTTTGATTGGTTTTGTTGATCTACTTTTTGCTCATTTTGAATTTCATTCGATGAAATGTCTTCAGTAGATATTAATTCTGAGAACTTTCCAAAAAATATATCAGCCATTTTCTTTGCTGTCATATCAATTAATCTTGATCCAACTTGTGCAATTTTTCCACCCACATTTGCTTCTACTTCATAAATCAGTTTAGTGCCATTTTGATGATCTTCTAATTTCACACTTGCTTCTCCAGACGCAAATCCAACAGGAGAGTTTCCTGAGCCTGATATTTTATAACTATTAGGTGGATTAAGATCTTTTAATTCCACATCACCTGTAAAGCTTGCATTAAACGGTCCAATTTTATTCGTGGCTTTTGCAGTAAATTCTGTATCTGAATTTTTTGTAAACTCTTCACAACCAGGTATTGCTTGTCTTAATATTTCTGGATCGTTTAAAGCTTCCCAAACTTTTTGTTTTTCTAAATTAATTTGATATGATCCAGATAATTTCATAAGTTAATTAAAACTCTAACATATAAAATTATGGATGATAATACTAAAAAAGAATTACAATCTGCTACCTTTGAGAGATTAGTTGATCATTTAAGACAAAGAAAAGATGTTCAAAATATTGATCTAATGAATTTGGCTGGTTTCTGCAGGAACTGTTTATCTAAATGGTATCGTGAAGAAGCTGAAAAAAAAGGAATAACTGTTTCCGATCCTGATGCAAGGGAACATGTTTATGGAATGCCTTACTCTGAGTGGAAAGAAAAGTATCAAAAATAATTATTTCTCTTTTAATCTTGGAAAAAGTTCAACAAAATTACAAGGCTTATGATTAATATCTAATTGATGTTTTAAAATTCCTTCCCAAGCATCAGTGACACCACCAGATGAACCTGGTAAAGCAAAAACATATTTCCCATTCGATAAAACAGCGCAGGCTCTTGATTGAATTGCTGAAGTGCCAACTGTTTTTAGACTAATTGTTCGAAATACTTCACCAAACCCAGGAATATGTTTGTCAGCTATTTCTTCTAATGCTTCAGGAGTTATATCTCTTCCTGTTAGTCCCGTCCCTCCTGTAGTAATTATCGCATCGATTTTTTCGTTTTTAAGCCACTCTTTTAATATTAAAACTATTTCATTTTTATTATCTTTGCATATTTTTCTATCTAATAAATTATGATTGGCTTCTTTAATTTTATCTACAAGGATTGCACCAGATTTATCGTTATCAAACGTTCTGGTATCTGTTACAGTCAAAAGTGCTATGTTTACTTTCATAAAAAAAATTTAATATGATTATATTATCAATATTATTTTTTATAACAGCTATTTTATATTCCAGTGTTGGTTTCGGAGGGGGTTCTACTTATTTAGCATTATTGCTCATTTGGGACACACCTTATTACATTTTTCCAATCATAGCTTTATTCTGTAACGTTATCGTTGTTACAGGAAATTCAATAAACTACATAAGAGCAGGAAATCATAATCTTAAATTATTGATACCATTTTTAATTGGATCAATTCCCCTATCCTTTTTAGGAGGAACTTTAATAATAAATAAGGAAACATTTGAATTATTATTATTCCTAGTTTTATCAATTGCGGGAGTATTGTTATTAATAAATAATAAATCATATGAAGACGAAAATATAATAATTAAAAAACTTAATTTATTTGTTTCTGTTACAATTGGTTCCATTCTAGGATTAATTTCCGGTATAGTGGGTATTGGTGGTGGAATTTTTTTAAGCCCTATTCTTTTCTTATTAAAAGCTGACAAGCCCAAGAATATTGTAACTACCGCATCACTTTTTATATTAATTAACTCTTTATCTGGAATATTAGGACAATTGACGAAGAAAAATATATTAAATGAAATTACATTATATTGGCCATTGTTTTTTGCTGTTTTAATTGGCGGTCTATTTGGAAATTACTTAAATCTAAAAATTTTTTCTAATAGAGTGCTTGCCTTGATTACATCTTTATTAGTTATCTTTGTTGCTTTTAGAATGTCTTTAAGAATATTTATGTAGATTTTTATTGATTTATTAAATTATTTGAATATAAATATGTTGCCGATTTGATCCTATTGCGGGCTTTAACTGCTAAAATGGAAATCCTCAATAAATCAATAAGCAAGGTATTTGAACTGTATTGTGCACCCAGCATTAAGCTAAAGCACTAAAAAAGTGAGGATAAAATGGACTTAAATTTTTTCAAACAAACTAGAATTTTAGATGGCGGCATGGGACAAGAGCTTCTTGCAAGAGGAATGGAACCAAATGGAACTTTATGGAGTGCTAACGCTCTTCTTCAAGAAAAATACCATAAGCTTTTATTCGATACCCATGTTGACTTTATTAAAGCTGGCGCAGAAGTTATTGTTACTACTACTTTTACAACAAGGCAAATTAGATTAAAGGACAATAACGTTGAAGATAAATTTGAATATCTAAATAAAAAAGCTGGTGAAATAGCACAAAAAGCAAAAAAACTTTACCCAAACGTTTTAATTGCTGGCGGACTACCTCCTCAATATTTAACTTATGAGGCAGATCCAAGACCAGATTCAGAAATTGCTGATAATTTTAAAACTCAAGCTGAATTATTAAATCCTTATGTAGATTTTTTTTATTTTGATGTTTTGAGTAGTGTGAAAGAATTTAAAATTGCAATTGACTGTATTTCTAAGTTTAATAAGCCATACTTAATAGGTGCTCATATTTCAGAGGGAACTAATTTACCAAGTGGGGAAAAGATCTCTGAAATAATAACTAAAATTAAACACGAAAAATTACTTGGAATTATGCTTTCATGTATTTCTCCTGAAAATTATGATCTAAATCTTAATGAGATAAAAAATTTGGGTGTTCCTTTTGGTTTTAAGCTTAATGGCTTTATGAAGACTAATCCAAAACCAAATTACACAGGTGCATATAATAATAGTAAATCTGGAAATCCAAATGAATTTCTTGGTGTTCGTGAGGATTTGACTCCAGGAAAAATGTCTGAATTTGCAAAAAAATTTAAAGATGCTGGAGCTACAATACTTGGGGGATGTTGTGAAACAAGACCTTCTCACATAAAAGCTTTTGCATCACTTAAGTAGTTTTTTTGTAATCTGCTTTTCTGACAAAGTATATACCAACGCAGACTGCTATTAAGGAAATTAATACTTTAGTTGTAATTAATTCTTTTAAAAATATGTAACTTAAAATCGTTCCAAAAATAGGAATTAAATATGAAACTTGAGATTGGAAAATTAAACCATTTTTAACTAAAATTCTAAATCTCAATAACCAAGCAACTCCTGTTGAAACTAATCCTAAATAAATCACTGATATTGTTGAGTCTAATCTTGGAGTAACATTCCATGGTTGTTCAATTAAACTAACAAGAGGAATCAAAATAATTACCGCCCAAATCAATATAGAGCCTGTTACATTTTCATTTTTCTTTTTACTAATTTTTAAAGTTAAAACACCACCCACCACGTAACAAGTAGAACCTAGAAGAATTAATAATGCTGATACAAAATTATTATCATCGATCAATAAATTATCTGAAAATAGATAAAGTATTCCAGAAAAACCAATTAAAATTCCAAAAGTTTTAATAAAATTAAATTTTTCATTTTTTGTATAAAAATGACCTAATATAGTTGAGCTCAAAGGTGTTGTTGACATTAAGATAGCTGCCAAATTACTTTGAACAGATTTAACTCCATAGGCAATTAAAAAAAATGGTGCAACTAAATTTATAAAACCAATCATTGCAAACCAATGCCAATCTTTAGAGAAGGCTTCAATTTTAATGTCTTTATAATAACAAAGTAATAATACAGGAATTGCACCAAAAAAAACTCTTAGAAATGCAATTGTTACTGGTCCAAAAGAATAAGTTGCAATTTTTATATTAAAAAAAGCTGATGCCCAAATTAGTGCGAGCAATCCTAAAAGTAAATAATCAAGTAACTTTGGTTGTTTCATTCTGTTATTTCTTTAATTGATCCATTTGTAATTTTTTGTAAATTTTTGAAATCTATTTTGAAAACACAATTAGGATGCCCAGCGGCTGCGAACAAAGATGTAAATCTTTCTAAAGAATTGTCTATAAAAATATCAATTTTTTTTAAATGGCCTATTGGAGAAACTCCACCGATAGTATAACCAGTTATTATTTTAACATCCTCAGCTGCTGCCATAGAAACATCTCTGATGTTTAGTGTTTTTTTTATTTTATTAAGTGATGCTTTTTTGTCTCCAGCCACCAAACACAATATGAATGAATTTTCTGTTTTAAAAAGCAAACTTTTAACAATAGCACCAACTTCGCAACCTAAAGATGAAGCAGCTTCAAGAGCTGTTCTGGCAGAAGAATCTAATATTATAACTTTTTGAGTTACATCAAATTCTTTTAATATATTCTCTACTCTTTTAACTGGTTCTTTATTCAATAAAGTCATAATTCAACTTTTAATTGTTAGTTATTCTAAGCATTTAATTATACACTTATGCGATAATTGCATATGTGTTATTAAGTAAAAGAGCATTATTTATCAGTCTTTTTTTGGTAATACAATGTCCGGAATTATATAGGAGATAAAATGAGTGCTAAAGATGTATTAAAATTTATCAAAGATAAAGAAGTTGAATTTGTTGATTTAAGATTTACTGACCCAAGAGGTAAGTTACAACATTTAACTATGGACTCAACAGTTGTTGATGAAGATATGTTAAACGATGGTGTTTTCTTTGATGGATCATCTATAGCTGGTTGGAAGGCTATAAACGAGTCTGACATGATTTTAAAGCCTGATACAACTAGGTTTTTTTTGGATCCTTTTACATCACATAATACTGCTGTACTTTTTTGTGACATCTTAGATGCAGTTAAGAAAACTCCTTATGAAAGAGACCCTAGGGGTGTTGCAAAAAAAGCTGAGAAGTATTTAAAAGACTCAGGCATTGGAGATAAGGCTTTCTTTGGTCCTGAACCAGAATTTTTTGTTTTTGATGACGTAAGAATAAATAATGATCCAAACAACACAGGATTTGTACTTGATAGTAAAGAAGGACCTTACAACTCTGGTAAAGTTTATGAAAATGGAAACATGGGTCATAGGCCTCCTGTGAAAGGTGGATATTTTCCAGTACCACCTGTTGATAGTGAGCAAGATATGCGTGGTGAATATTTAAAAAATTTAAAAGAAGTTGGAATTAAAGTTGAAAAACATCACCATGAAGTTGCTCCAAGTCAACATGAGCTAGGTATGTACTTTGGAACTTTAGTCAATCAAGCAGATAATGTTCAATTATATAAATATGTTGTTCAAATGGTTACACATTCATTTGGAAAGACAGCAACCTTTATGCCTAAACCTGTTGCTGGAGATAATGGCTCAGGTATGCACATTCACCAATCTATTTGGAAAGGTGATAAGCCAGTATTTTCTGGTGATGCTTACGCAGGTCTGTCAGAAACTGCATTACACTATATTGGTGGAATTCTAAAACATGCAAAAGCAATTAATGCTTTTGCAAACTCTACAACAAATAGTTACAAAAGATTAGTTCCAGGTTTTGAGGCTCCAGTACTTCTTGCTTATTCAGCTAGAAATAGATCTGCTTCATGTAGAATACCAATTACTCTAAGTAAAAAAGGTGCAAGATGTGAAATAAGATTTCCAGATGCTTCTGGAAACCCTTACCTAACTTTTGCAGCAATGTTAATGGCTGGACTTGATGGGATTAAAAACAAAATACATCCAGGCGAGTCTTTTGATAAAGATTTATATGAGTTGCCACCTGAGGAAGTTAAAGCTATCCCTACTGTTTGTGGATCACTTAGAGAAGCAATGGAAAGCTTAGATAAAGATAGAGAATTTTTAACTCAAGGTGGTGTATTTACAGATGATCAAATAGATGCTTACATTGCACTTAAATTTGAAGAAATTCATAAGTTTGAACATGCACCTCATCCAGTAGAATTTGAGATGTACTACAGTAGTTAATTACTGTCTTGTTGTAGCAATTGTATCTTTGTTAGCACCTTTTTTGACAACATAGTCCTGTGTACCATTAGCGCCGGTCTCTACTTCTTTACGAAGATCTTTAAAAAAAGTTTTTTCTTTTAAAGAATTCTTAAGGTTTTTAACAAGATTTTTAAATTCAAATTTATTCATAAAAGAATCATATACTAGTTATGCATATAATGCAATACTGCTATGCAACTTATGGGATACGGTAAATTAATCGATTTTAAACGACTCCCCGCAGCCGCATCTTTCAGTTTCATTAGGATTATTAAATACAAAAGAAGAAGAAAACTCCTCTTTTTTATAATCCATTTCAGTTCCCAATAGGTACATCACAGCAGCAGGATCTATAAAAACTTTTACACCTTTGTCCTCTATAACTTCATCATTTGGATTAATTTCTTTTGAATATTGCATTACATAAGACATGCCTGCACAACCACCAGATTTAACAGAAACTCTTACACCAACTGAATCTTTTTGTGCACCAGACATTATTTCTTTAATTCTTTTAGCAGCATTATCGCTTAATTTGATTATTGGGTTCATTATAAATTTAACTCCAATTTTGCAGCATCTGACATCATATCTTTTGTCCAAGGTGGATCCCAAACTAACTGAAGATCAACATCATCAATTTCTTCCACTTGCATTGCCCCTTCTTTAACTTCTTTAGGTAAGCTTTCTGCAACAGGACAATTTGGTGTAGTTAAAGTCATTTTAATTTCTGCTTTTCGCCCTTCTACTTTAATATCATAAATTAAACCAAGCTCGTAAATATTTACTGGTAATTCTGGATCATAGATTTTTCTAATCTCTTCAATAATTTTATTTTTTACTTCCATAAATATTAACTTTCTGTACTAATTTCTTTTCCATCATTTTCCATTGCAGAAACTAAAGTGTGCCATGATAAAGTAGCACATTTAACTCTCATTGGATATTGTTTAACTCCTGATAAACACATCAATTTAGTTTTATCATCCTCTTTTAATAAATTAGTTTTTAATTCTGGGTTTTCTTTTATCATTCCTAAAAAGTCCTCTATAATTTCTTTAGCTTCATTATCACTTTTTCCTTTGATCAAATCAGTCATAATTGAAGCTGATGCCATTGAAATTGCACATCCACTACCTTCAAATGATATATCTTCAACTTTTTTTTGATCATTTAATTTTAGATAAATATGAACATTGTCACCACATAAAGGATTTTTGCCTTGAGCATCTTTATTAAAATTTTCTGTCTTTCTAAGATTTCTAGGATTTTTACCATGCTCCAAAATAATCTCTTGATATAATTCTTTTAAGTTCATTTTAAATCAAAAATTTTTTTACATTTATTTATAGACTCATTTAGTTGATCAAAATCGTCTTTCGTATTATACACCCCTATTGATGCTCTTGCACTGGCAGGGATTTCAAGTTTGTCATGTAATATTTGACAACAATGATGTCCTGCTCTTATTGCAACACCATCTTCATCTAAAATTGTTGCAATATCATGTGGGTGAACACCCTCTATAGTAAATGCTAAAACACCACCTTTATTTTTCGGGTTACCAATTAATTTAACAGAATTATTTTTTCTTAATATGTCTTGACCATATGCAATTAATTCTTTTTCGTGATTAATAATATTTTCTATTCCTATATTTTCTAAAAATTTGATAGATTGATCGAAAGCTATTACTTGGGCGGTTGCCATTGTTCCAGCTTCATATTTATTTGGTAAATCTCCATAAGTAATTCTATCTTTCTTAACTTCTTTAATCATTCCCCCTCCACCTTGATAAGGTGGTAATTCTTCAAGCCATTTTTTTTTACCATACAAAATTCCTAAACCTGTTGGCCCATACATTTTATGACAAGAAATTGCATAAAAATCACAATCAAGATCTTGCATATCCAATTTTAAATGGGGTGCACCTTGGCAACCATCAACCACAACTATAATTCCTTTAGAGTGAGCAATCTCTGTGATTTCTTTTATTGGTAGAATTGCACCAGTAACATTCGATAAATGATTAATCGCAATAACTTTTGTTTTTGAAGTTATTAGTTTTTCAATATTTTCAATGGGTACTTCACCATCATCATTAATCTCAGCAAAATTTATCTTTATATTTTTGGATTTTCTTAAATAATGCCAAGGAACATAATTAGAATGATGCTCTAATTCTGTTAAAATAATCTCGTCTCCCTCTTCTAAATATTTTTGCCCTAGAGTATTGGCAACTAAATTAAGTGCTTCTGTTGCTCCTTTTGTAAAAACAATCTCATTTTTATCTTTAGCATTAATATATTTTTGAACTGAGGATCTTGTATTTTCATACATATTTGTTGCAGCCACTGCCAAATAATGAACACTTCTTCCAACATTTGAAAATTGTTTAGTATAAAATTCGTTAATCTTATCTATTACAATCTTAGGTTTTTGTGATGAATTAGCGCTATCTAAATAAACTAAATCATTATTTTGAATTTTTTCATCAAAAATAGGAAATTCTTTTTTAATATTATCTATATTCATTCTTTTAAACCAATTATGCTTTTAACTAAATTCTTAATTTCATTGTCAGTAATTTTTTCAATTACATCTAATACAAATCCATTAATTAAAAGTTCTTTAGATTGTTGATAGTTAAGTCCTCTAGACATTAAATAAAATATTGAATTTTCATCTAAACTTCCTGATGCTGATCCATGAGAGCATTTAACGTCATCAGCGTAAATTTCTAACTCAGGTTTTGCATTAAATTCAGAGGATTCATCTAACAATATTGCTTTACTTAGTTGATAACCGTCTGTCTTTTGTGCAATTGATTTAACAAAAATTTTTCCTTGATACGCAGCCTTAGACTCTTTTCCAAGAACACTTTTTATTAATTGATAGCTTTTTGTATTTTCTGTTAAATGATTTACTGTTGTTCTAATTTCATGTTGTTGTTTATCCATTAATGAAAAAATACCATTTACAAAAGCTGATGAATATTTTCCATTTAGATTACAATTAATTTCATTTTTTAAAAAATCAGATCCTGCAGATAAAATAAAAGTTTCTGAAACGCTGTTTTCATCTTGGTTAATATTGTTAAATGAATATTTAATATTGTTGTTTTGAATTTTATCAATTTTATAGTTTTTTAAAATTGCATCTTTTCTTAAATCAAAATTGTAAAAAATATTAATAAAATTTTTCTCAGAAGTGTCATTAAAAAAATCTATTAGTCTTAAAGAACTGTTTTGTTCTAACTCAAATTCTAATCTTAAATTTATATTCTTAGATTTAATTTTACTATTACTTGTATGATAAACTATTAATGGTTTATTAAATGAATAGTTTTGTTTTATTAGAATTTTATAATTTTTATTTATGAAAGCACTATTTAGATCAATTAAAGAATTATTGTTTTCAAGTTTATCTTTTGGTTTAGAGTCTTCATTAATTTCTATTTTATTTTTATCTTCAAAACCAAAATCAATTTTTTCAACCCTACCATTTACAAAAACAATTTTATTATGCTCCAATTCATCTATAAAAATCGATGTATCAATCTTATTAGATGATGAATAATCATTATAAAAACTCAAATCACCAATATTTTTTTGAATAATTTGATTTAAGTCTGAAAATTTCCAATTCTCAGATTTTTTACTTGGAAACCCCTTTGCTATAAATTTATTTAAAAAACTTTCTTTAAACTCAGCATCACTTTTAGAAAAATCTGAAGCTTTAATTGTTTTTTCAAAATCTATTTTGATTTGTTCAGTCATTTAATTAAAATTTTCATACCCTTTTTCTTCTAACTCTAATGCTAGTTCTGGACCGCCAGACTTAATTATTTTTCCATTAACTAATACATGCACAAAATCTGGTTTAATGTATTCTAATAACCTTTGATAGTGAGTTATAATTAAAAAAGCGTTGTCATTATTTCTTAATATATTAACGCCATCAGAAACAATTTTTAATGCATCAATATCTAAGCCAGAGTCCGTTTCATCTAATATAGAGAGTTTTGGTGTTAGCATTGACATTTGTAAAATTTCATTTTTTTTCTTCTCACCACCAGAAAAACCAACATTTAATTGTCTGTTTAATTTTTCTTCATCAAACTTTAATTCTTTAGCTTTTTCTTTTACTAATTTTAAAAATTCAATTGCATCAAGTTCTTTTTCCCCTCTTGCCTTTCTTACCGCGTTTAAAGATGTTTTTAAAAAAATATTTGTATTTACACCTGGAATTTCTAATGGATATTGAAAAGCTAAAAATATTCCTTTGTGTGCTCTTTCTTCTGTTTCAAGTTCAAATAAATTATTATTTTCAAATAAAACTTCTCCTGAAACTTCATAACCTTTTTTACCTGATAGAATATTAGACAATGTGCTTTTACCTGAACCGTTTGGGCCCATAATTGCATGCACTTCCCCAGGGTTTATATTCAATGAAAGGCCCTTTAAAATTGACTTATCTTCAATTTTTGCATTCAAATTGTTGATTTTTAACATTACCCAACACTCCCTTCCAAACTAATCCCTACAAGTTTTTGAGCCTCAACAGCAAATTCCATCGGGAGCTGTTGGAGTACCTCTTTACAAAATCCATTAACTATTAATCCAACTGCTTCTTCAGGATTTAGTCCTCTTTGTTGGCAATAATGTAATTGCTCTTCACTTATTTTTGAAGTTGTGGCCTCATGAGCTATATTTGAGTCAAAGTTTTTATTTTTAATATAAGGAATAGTGTGTGCACCACATTTGTTTCCCATTAACAATGAATCACATTGGGTATAATTGCTTGAATTTTTTGCTTTCGAATTAATATCTACTAAACCTCTATAAGTCATATCAGAATGTCCTGCACTAATTCCTTTTGAAATTATTTTACTTTTAGTATTTTTACCTAAATGAATCATTTTTGTACCAGTATCTGCTTTTTGATAATTGTTAGTAATTGCAATTGAATAAAATTCACCAATTGAATTATCACCTTTTAAAATGCAGCTAGGATATTTCCAAGTTATGGCTGATCCTGTTTCAACTTGCGTCCAAGAGATTTTAGAATTTTTCCCTTTACATAATCCTCTTTTAGTTACAAAGTTATATATACCTCCTTTACCATTTTCATCACCTGGATACCAATTTTGTACTGTTGAATATTTTATTTCCGCGTCATCCAAAGCTATCAGTTCAACATTTGCTGCATGTAATTGGTTTTCATCTCTCATTGGTGCTGTGCATCCCTCAAGATAACTAACATAACTTCCTTTATCAGCTATAATAAGAGTTCTTTCAAACTGTCCTGTCTCTGATGCATTGATTCTAAAATAAGTGGATAACTCCATTGGACATTTAACCCCTTCTGGTATGTAGACAAACGATCCGTCTGTAAATACTGCAGAGTTAAGTGTTGCAAAAAAATGATCTGTTGTTGGTATTACTGTTCCAAGATATTTTTTCACTAATTCTGGGTGTTTCTGTATTGCTTCAGACATGGAGCAAAAAATGATTCCTTGTTTTGTTAATTCCTCTTTAAATGTTGTTGCTACAGATACAGAGTCAAATACAGCATCAACAGCTATACCATTCAATCTTGCTTGTTCTTGTAAAGGAATTCCAAGTTTTTTATAAGTTTCTAATAATTTAGGATCAAGCTCGTCGAGACTTTTTGGTTTATCATTCATACTTTTTGGAGCTGAGTAATAATATAAATCTTGATAATCAATTTTAGGATATTTTGGTTTTTGCCAACTTGGTTCTTTTAATTGCTTGAGTCTTTTGAAAGCATTTAATCTAAATTCCAACATCCATTCAGGTTCTTTTTTAATATTTGAAATAAATCTTATAACTTCTTCATTCAAGCCTTTAGGAGCTTTGATGCTTTCAATATCTGTCGAAAACCCATATTTGTAATCTTTTAGTTTCTCAATATCTTTTTCTCTAGTATCCATTTTTAAATTCGTCTTTCATTATTGTCTTTAACTAAATCTTCTAAGTTTTTTTCATCAAAAAAATTATTAATATGATTTTCAAGTTCATCCCAAAGATTGTGAGTTAAACATTTTGTAGATTTACCATTACATCCTTTTTTTGACTCTTTTTTACACTGCACAGTTTTTACTTTCTCATCAACAGCATCAAAAATATTAGAAAGTTTTATTTCTTTAGCTTTTTTATTAAGAACATAACCACCTTGAGTTCCTCTTACGCTTTGAACTATTTCTTTTTTTCTTAATTTTGAAAAAATTTGTTCTAAATAATCCAAAGAAATACCTTGTCTTAACGAGATATCTCTCAAAGAAACTGGATTTATATTGTCAAATCTAGCTAAATCCACCAAAGCCATGACTGCATATCTACCTTTAGAAGTAAGTTTCATAAATCCTCATTTTATAAGGGTATATATAAACCTGACTAAAATAGTCAAGTATCTACAATAAAAAAACTAACATTTTGTGACGCAGTTGTGATAAATGTAATTTTTTTTTGAGAATAATAATCAATAACAATTATGGACAACAAAATATCTGAAATTTTCATTCCTGGACCAGCTGGCAGGCTCGAGGCAAAATATTATAAAAGTAAAAAAAATACTTCACCAATAGCATTAGTTTTACAACCACATCCTCAATATGGTGGCACGATGAATAATAAAGTTGTAGTCGAAACTTTTCATACATTTATGGAAAATGATTTTTCTGTGTGTCGAGTAAATTTTAGAGGAGTTGGTAAAAGTGATGGTGAGTTTGATAATGGACAGGGTGAATTAGCGGATGCTGCTGCAGCATTAGATTGGTTAGAAAGAGAAAATTTTGATAACTCACAATGTTGGGTATCTGGATTTTCTTTTGGTTCTTTAATTGCAATGCAATTATTAATGAGACGACCTGAAATAAATAGATTTATTGCTATTTCTCCACAACCTAATGTTTATGATTTTTCTTTTTTATCACCTTGCCCAACCTCTGGCCTTGTGATCTATGGAAAAAAAGACGAACTTGTACCTGTTGAACATATAAATGAGTTAGATAAAAGATTAAGTGCTCAAAAAGGAATAAAAGTTGATTTTCAATCAGTTTCAGAAGCAAATCATTTCTTCTCTAAGACTGAAGAGTCTTTAGCTAAATCTTTGAATAAATATATTAAAAAAGAAACTGCTCTTTACTAAAAATTTTCAACTATCATACCACCAGTAATTGGTTCTCTGCATCTAGTTGTGCTGGGAAATGAAATGGGCATTCTTTGTAAAGATCTTATTGCTAAAAAAGCAAAAGCTTGAGACTCAATAAAGTCACCATCTACTTCATATTGATCTATTGGATTTATATCTATTTGTTTAAAATTATTTTTTATTTGTTCTAAAAGATATTTATTTTTTCTTCCACCACCGCACACTAACCATTTGTGCATCCATGGCTGCCCCATTCCATGAACAAAATTCATTCCATTCGCAATAATTTTTGCAGTAAAATCAGTAATAGTTGCAGCGCCATTTTCTAATGAAAGACCTTTTGCAAAAAAAATATCAAAATCTCTAACATCTAAAGATTTTTCATAATATGAATTTTCAGTAAAATTTTCTAAAGCTTGATTTAAAATTAATTTATCTGTATTGCCATTTCTTGCTAATAAACCTTCCTTATCATATCCTTTTTTAGAATTTTTTCTTACCCATTCATCTATTAGACAATTTCCTGGTCCAATATCATAGGCTCGAATCTTATCTAATCTTCCTAAATTCTCCCAATCTACTGTAGAAGTAATATTTGCAATTCCTCCAATATTTAAAATATTTATTGGAAATCCTAAATTAAATTTTTTATTAATCTTATTGGCGAGAGTGTTATGAAAAATTGGTGTTAGAGGAGCACCCTGCCCTCCATTTTCTAGATCATTTTGTCTAAAATTATAAACAACTTTTTTCTTTATTAATTGAGATAGTAGTTTTCCATCTCCTAGTTGTTTGGTAACTTTTTTTTCTGAGTCATGGAATATAGTTTGTCCATGAAAACCTATTAAATCTACAGAGGATTTTGATATATCTAAAGTTTCTTCTACTGCCTTAGCGTGGAATAAGGTAATTTCTCTCTCTAAGTCTTTTATTTCATCTAAATATTTAATTAATTCCTCTGGACGAGAGATTTTATCCCTAATATTCAATATTTTTTGAATTATTTCTTTATCGTATTCAAAATATTTATCTAAAATTGAGGAAAATTCTTTATTACCATCAGACTCAATTATAGATACATCTACCCCATCTAATGACGTACCACTCATAAGACCCAATGCTGTATATATTTTTCCCATTCTTATTTTTTTTTAATAAATAATGTATATTGTGGAACTATAGACTTATGAATAAATTTTTAAAAGAATTTAAAGATAGAGGTTATTTCTATCAGTGTACAGGTGAAGATGAATTATCTGGATTACTAAACAAAGAACAAATCAAAGGTTATATTGGTTTTGACTGTACCGCAGAAAGTCTACATGTTGGCAGTTTGCTTCAAATAATGTGTTTAAGACTTCTTCAAAAACATGGTCATAGACCTATTGTGTTATTGGGTGGAGGTACTACTAGAATCGGTGATCCTTCAGGTAAAGATAAAACAAGAAAAATATTAACTGAAAAAGAAATAGAAAGAAATATTAAAAGTATTGAGAAAATTTTAAAAAAATTTCTTAACAATAATGATCCAAAAACAAAACCTATTTTTGTCAATAACTATTCATGGCTGAGGGGACTAAATTATATTTCCTTTCTAAGAGAAATTGGAAAACATTTTACTATTAATAAAATGCTAACTTTTGAAAGTGTCAAAACAAGATTAGATAGAGAGCAATCTTTAAGTTATATGGAATTTAATTATATGATCTTACAAGCTTATGATTTTTTAGAATTAAATAAAAAAGAAAATTGTTCTTTACAAATTGGAGGGTCTGACCAATGGGGTAATATAGTTAATGGTACTGAACTTATAAAAAGATATTCAAATAAACAGGCTTATGGTTTAACCACTCCTCTTATTACGCTAGCATCAGGAGCAAAAATGGGAAAAACTGAAACAGGTGCAGTTTGGTTAGATGAAAAATTATTATCATCTTATGATTATTGGCAATTCTGGAGAAATATTGATGACAGAGACGTAATTAAGTTTTTAAAAATGTTTACAGATTTAAATATTGAAGAAATAGAAAATATAAAAAATGAAGATATCAATCAACTTAAGATTAAATTGGCAAACGAAACAACTTCTATGCTTCATGGTAAAAAAGCTGCTGTAAATTCAGAGCAAGCTGCAAAAGAAGCTTTTTCTGGAAATTCACTTGGATCTAACTTACCAACAATTAAAATTCAATCAAAAGACATCAATAAATCGCTAACTATTATCAAACTAGTTGTTTTGTCAAAGCTAGAAAATTCTAAAAGCGAAATCAGAAGATTAATTAAAGGAAATGCTGTTAAATTAAATGATCAAATAATATCAGATGAAAAATTAATTATTAACAATAAGTTATTCAAAAATAATTATTTAAAACTCTCAATTGGAAAAAAAAGACATATAAAAGTTGAATTAAATTAATTCTTTTTAATTTTTTCCATTGTCCTTGTAATAAACCTTGGTGTTAATGTTTTAATTGGATTTACTGATGTTTCTAGTTTTTTTGGAGGACCTTTAATCTTAAAACTTACCCCAAACACACCTTCACCTGTTTTTGATCCTACTAATATTTTGCCTAACACTGGTAATGATCCAATAAATTTATTAATTGTTGTAGCAGGTACCAATGTTCCTCTTAAACTAATAAGCTTATTTTTTTCAACATACCCATCCATTAAAATAGAAATTGCAGGTCCAATTGCGTAAATTTCCTCAATAGTCATTAGATTTTCTTTATTTTTAAAATTCATTTCAAATTCATTAAAACGTATACCTTCACCCGACAAAATATCTGCAATACCCTGTAACGAAGATAAGGTTAAAATTTTTGTTAATGCGGGTAGTTCTTTTAGTTTAAAATCATAAATTTTTAAAGTTGAATTAGTTTCATTAAATTTTTTTGAGCTATAAAAATCAAGTGATCCCTCATCAAAACCTTTTATAAATTTATATCTTCTAACTATTGGTTCAGCTTTATCAATATATAGTGTGGTTATCTTATTGTCTTGATTAGTGTTAATTGTAAATTTAAATTTTTTGTCATCAGAAAAATTTCCAATTAAATTAGCTTTAATAATTTCTTTGTTTTGATAAGAAATATCTCCAGCAAAATTCAATAAATAATATTCATTATCCAATTTAATTTTATTAATATTGATAACTATTTTATTATTTATATTAAAAATTTTAGAATTTTCATTTTCATCAAATAATAAATTATCAATTAATTTATTGGCATTAAAATAAGGGCCTTCTAGGTAGTGTGTGTTTTTTCTTTTAAAAAAATTAATTAAATTTTTTTGTTTATCTCTATCAATGTAATCTAATTTGACTGAATCTAACTCAATAATTTCAAACTTGTTATTAAATATTAAGTCCTTTACTTCAATTTTATTTTTATCTTCAGTTAAAGAAAGTGATTTGATTAAAGTTATATTTTTTTTATTTTGTGAACCCTCTAGATGAATTAAAGTTTTGTCATTTTCATTATTTTTATAATTTAAAAAATCTATTATAAAAGGGTTATTTTTTATCTCTAACGAACTTTTAAAATTCAAAGTGCCATCTTCTTTATTTATGGTGTAGCTTAAACTATCTTTTTTATCTTGATATAAAACATCTCCTTCTCCAGTTATATCTAGATTATTTTTTTTATATTTGATTAATATTTTGTTGTTTAAAAACAAGAGATCTTCATTTGAATTAGGAAAAAAATTTTTTAAATTTAAATTATTAATTATTGAAAGTTCTTCAACTATCATCTCAGACTCAATTTTAAAATTATCTAATTTAAATTTTTTATTTATTTGAAATGAAAATGAATTATTTGAGCTAAATTTAAATGTTTCTATATTATATTTCGAGAGAAATGGTTTTATTAATAAATCTAGATTATTTTTACCAACATCTAATGTTTTATTATTAATTTTTCCATCAATAAAAAAATTGTTTTTTTTCTTTGTAAATGAAACTTTTTCAGATAAAAAATTTAGATTGTTTAATGAAAATGAGATATCACCTAATAACAAATTATCCTTTTTGTAATTAAAAATTAACCCTAATTTTTGAATATTATATTTTTTTAAAAAAGATAATTTTGCATCTTTTATAAAACCATCTATTTCATAATTTTTTTTTATTTTTCCCTCGTTATCAAATTCTAATTTTATATTTGCAATCAAATAACCCTTGTCTACAGTTTTTTCTAAAATAAATAATTCTGGTGAATTTTGATAAAACCTAAGAAATGATATTAAATTCTTAATTTCTAAAGACTTTGTAGAAATTTCTAAATTTTTAATTGAAAACTTATTTTCTAATAATGACCATAATGAAATTTGTGCTTTTATACTTTCAATTTCAATTTTTTTATTTTGTTTTTTTATGTTTGTGCCAACTGTCTTTATATTCAACTGAAATTGAAATGGATTTAAAACTAACTTTATTTTTTTTAATTCTAATTCTATTTTTTTATCAACATCACTGATTTTATTATATATTTGACTATTAAATTTATCTGTCTCCACTCCAAATATACTTAGATAAGATAAAATAATTGTAACCAGCAACAATAAAACTAAAAAAAATTTTAAAATTAATTTCATTTTATTTGATATAAAGATTTTTCTAAAAATTCATCAATTTGACCATCTAAAATTTTATCTGGACTTGTGCTTTCAAAATTAGTTCTGTTATCTTTTACTAACCTATAAGGTTGTAACACGTAAGATCTAATTTGATGACCCCAGCCTATTTCAGATTTTGAAGTTTCTGTACTTTGGTTTTCTTTTTCTTTTTTTTTAATTTCATAGTCATAAAGTCTTGCTTTTAACATATTCATACAAGTCTCTTTATTTTTATGTTGTGATCTTTCATTCTGACATTGAACTACTATTTTTGTAGGTATGTGAGTAATTCTTACAGCACTATCTGTTGTATTTACATGCTGACCACCTGCACCACTAGAACGGTATGTATCTATTCTTAAATCTTTAACAAGAATTTCAATATTAATATTTTCATCCACTACTGGATAAACCCAAATGCTTGCAAAACTTGTGTGTCTTCTTGCACCGGAATCAAAAGGAGAGATTCTTACTAGCCTATGAATTCCAGACTCTTTTTTAAGCCAACCAAAGACATAGTCGCCTTCAATTTTAATTGTTGAAGATTTAATTCCAGCCTCATCTCCTTTGTGTTCACTTATTAAAGTTGATTTAAACTTCTTAATGTCAGACCATTTTAAATACATTCTTCTTAACATATCTGCCCAATCTTGGCTTTCCGTTCCACCAGCTCCAGCATGAATTTCTATATAGCAATCAAAGGTATCTGACTCATTTGATAAAAAACAGTTTATCTCATTTTTTTTTACCTGATGTCTTAACTCTTTGATGTTTTCAAAAATTTCATTTTGTATACTTAAATTATTATCATCAATAGCTAGTTGATTTAGGTCATCTAAGTCATTTAATTTTTTTAAAGATGACTCATATGAGTTCACTAGATTTTCAAATAATTTTTTTTCTTTTAAAATTTTTTTAGAATAGGCTTTATTTTGCCAAAAATCAGGGGCAAGCATACTTTGATTGTGATTTTCCAACTTTAAATAGATTTCTTTTTTATCAAAGATACTCCTTAACTCTTTGATTTATTTTTTCTATTTCTTTTTTGAAGTCTGTATATTTGTGATCCATTAATAAAACTTTAATATATTATTTGAGTCTATTCTATTGTTATTTGAATATAATATCACACCATCTACAACATTCTTACTTTTGTATGCCTCAAGTATTGTGTCTTTAGATGAAAATTTTGCTTTTTGTCCAGTTGCTGAATCAACTACCATCATGGTTATACCATCTGCCACTTTAAAAGGCCTTGCATCAGATTTTTTAATAGCCTTTTCAATAAAGTTCTTAAAAATCGGTAATGCTGTTTTTGACCCTGTTTCAAATTTACCTAATGGTTGTGGACTATCCATACCAACATAAACTCCAATCACTAAATTAGATGTAAAACCAATAAACCAGGCGTCAGTATTTTTATTTGTAGTTCCTGTTTTGCCAGCTAAATTTAAATTAAGTTCTTTTAATTTTTTACCAGTTCCTCTTTTTACCACTCCCTCTAATAAGGAAGTAATTTGATATGCTGTCTGTGCTGAAAATATTTGTTTATAATTGTTTTTAATTTCTGGATAAAATTCGCCAGTAAATGAAATTTGATTACAATTCAAACATGTTCTTTTTTCATTATTTAAAATAGTGTTACCTTCACTATCTTGAACTCTATCAATTAAAATTGGGGAAACTAATTTTCCTCCATTTACAAAAGCTGAATATGCTGAGGTTAACTTTAATAAAGTAGTCTCTGCAGATCCAAGAGAAATTGATAAAAGTTCATCAGGATTTTCATATATTCCAAGATCTTTTGAAAAATTTGCAAGTTTATCAACACCTAGGCTTTGCGCTATTCTTACAGTCATAAGATTTCTAGACTTTTCAAGTCCAACTCTTAAAGTTGATGGTCCATAAAACTTTTTTCCATAATTTTCAGGTTTCCACTTCTTGAGATCTGAACCTTGTTCTAGAACTAACGGTGCGTCTAAGACTAATGATGAAGGTGTGAAATCATTTTCAAGAGCAAGTGCATAAACAAAAGGTTTAAATGCAGAACCAGGTTGTCGTAATGCTTGTGATGCTCTGTTAAACTCACTATTTTTAAAACTAAACCCACCACTTAAAGCAACAACTCTTCCAGTATAAGGATCCATTACAACAATCCCTCCATTAATTTTTGGAACTTGTTTTAAGCTAAATTTATTATTAATAATTTTTTCTACATAAATTACATCATTCACTCTAAGTAATTCATCAAAATCTTTTTTAGTCCAAGAAATATCACTGTACTCTATTACACCTTTTATTTTATCATGAGTCTCTATTTCTACAGAAAATTTTGAAATTTTTCTAACAATAGCTGTCTTCCATTTAATTGAATTTTCTAAATCATATTTCTCTAAACCTTCAGACCATTTTTTTGAATAAGTTTTATTTAGTAGGGGTCCTCGCCAACCTTTTCTTTTATCATATTCTATTAATCCATTTCTTAAAGATTGAGTTGCTATTTTTTGTAGTTCTAAATTTATAGGTGTATTAATATTAAATCCTTGATTGTATACTTTTTCATAAGTTAGTATTTCAATTATATTTTTTCTAACATCTTCAATATAATATTGTGCGTCTTCTAAAAAAATTCTTTTAGTTTTTTTAAGTTGAATATTTTTTTTCTTCAATTCTTTATATTCTTTATTTGATATAAAGTTATTATCGAGCAAATTTTTTAAAACTAAATTTCTTCTAAATTTTGCTAATTCAATATCTCTATAAGGATTATATCTGCTTGGTGCTTTCGGTAATGCCGCTAATAATGCGGCCTCTTCATAATTAAGTTCTTTTATAGATTTATCAAAATATTCTAGACTTGCCGCAGCAACACCATATGCTCCACTTCCAAGATAAATTTGATTCAAATATAACTCTAATATTCTTTCTTTTGATAGCGCTCTTTCTATTCTAAAAGCTAAAATAGCTTCTTTAATTTTTCTATTTAAGCTAACTTCATTTGTTAACAAAAAATTTTTTGCTACTTGTTGTGTAATTGTTGATGCTCCCTCTAGTCTTTTCGAAGTTATAATATTTTGAATATTATTAAATGTTGCTCTTAAAACACCTTTAGCATCAACTCCAGGGTGAGAGAAAAAATTTTTATCTTCAGCTGACAAAAATGAATTAATTACATTTTGAGGTATTGACTCATAAGGAACAAAAATTCTTTTTTCTTTTGAAAAATCAGCAACCACTTCTCCATTTCCAGAATAAACTTTACTTGAAACTGGAGGTTTGTAATTCTTCAAAAATTTATAATCAGGTATATTATTTGAATAATTCCACAGAATACCCAAAACGATAATTACAGATATTAGTGAAAAACTAACAAAACCGATAAATATATTTTTAATTAACCTGCTCATTTTGTTTCCATTATATAGGGGAATTTGTTAAAGATAAGGCATAAGAATACAAACAAAATTTTAATTTTATATGAAACAATCAAAAATAATATTATGGAAAAAAATTTATACATTGATGCATCGCATCCAAATGAAACTAGAGTTGTACTTAAATCAGATGATAAAATCGAAGATTATGAGTATGAAGGTTTAAAAAATAACCTTATAAAAAATAACATTTATTTAGGTAAAGTAAGTCGTATTGAACCATCTTTGCAAGCTGCATTTATTGATTTCGGAAGGGACAGGCATGGATTTTTATCATTTAATGATATTCAATCTGATTACTATCAAATACCAAAAAGTGATTTAGAAATTATTAAACAAGAAGAGGAAAGAGTCAGAGAAGAGTTGTCAAAAAAAGTTGAGGCTAAAGAAGAAGAAAACATAGCAGAAGGTAAATTGGAAATAGAAGATCCTTTAGAAAAAGAAGACCCTATTGAAAAAAAAAATATTGAAGAAAAAGAAAATTTAGAAACAGGAGTAGAAACAGAAAAAAAACAAGAAAGTAAGTTCAAATTTAAAAGATACAAAATTCAAGAAGTAATTAAACCAAACCAAGTTATATTAGTTCAAGTTATTAAAGATGAACGAGGTCAAAAAGGTGCTGCATTAAGCACTTTTATTTCAATAGCTGGCAAGTATATAGTTTTAATGCCTAACACTCCTAAGGGTGGTGGAATTTCTAGAAAAATATTTAATCCTGCAGACAGAAAAAAAATTAGATCAATATTAAATGAAATTGAAATACCAAAAGAAATGGGCTTAATTGTCAGAACGGCTGGTAGCAACAAAACAAAAAATGAAATTAATCATGATTTAACGACACTTATTAATAGTTGGAACCAAATAAAAGAAAATGCACTTGGCTCTATAGCTCCATCATTAATTCATCAAGAAAGTGAAATAATTAAAAGAACATTAAGAGACATGTACGATGAAAACACAAAAAGTATAACTATTGAAGGAAATGAGGGTTATAAAAAAGCTCAAAATTTTATGAAGATGATGATGCCCTCCCATGTAAAAAAAATTAAAAAATTTAGAGGAAAAAAACCTTTGTTTATAGAGGAAGGTATAGAGCAAAAATTAAACCAAATTTTTGAGTCAGAAATTAAATTAACTTCGGGTGGGTATCTGGTAATAAACCCCACTGAAGCTTTAGTTTCTATAGATATAAATTCTGGAAGCTCTATAAAACAAAAAAACATTGAGAGCACTGCCCTTGATACCAATCTTGAGGCCGCAGATGAAATTGCAAGACAAATTAAAATTAGAGATTTGTCTGGATTAATTATAATAGATTTTATTGATATGCTAAGTTATGGAAATCGAAAACTAGTAGAAAGAAGATTAAAGGAAAAATGTAGATCGGATAGAGCTAGAATCCAAATTGGCAGAATATCTAATTTTGGACTATTGGAAATGTCACGACAAAGACTAAGAGAAAGTGTGGTAAAATGGAAAATAAATCTTACAGATGAATCTTTTGCTCTCAAAATTTTAAAATTAGTAGAACTAAAAGCGGTTTTAAACAAAGCGAAATTTGTTGATGTAAAAGTTTGTAAAAAAGTTTCTGATTTTTTAAAAGAAAACTTTATAGAGGATTTAACATATTTTGAGAAAAAAAATAAAATGAAAATTGATATAATCTCAGATAATAATTTAATTATACCCGAATATGTTATTGATATAAAAAATAAAACTAAAAAAACTATAGAACTAGTTGAACATTTTGAAAAATTAAAAAATTTAAAACTTCAAAATGAAAATAATAATATTATTGAATTAAATAATAAAAAAATATTTAAAAAAAAAACTTTTAGAAAAAAAAAGTTTTATAAAAAAGCTAAATAATTCCTTTTTTGGGAGAGGATGGATTTCCCATTAATGTTTTTTTAATTCTTCCAGAAAGGTATGATTGTCGACCAGCGACCACAGCATTTTTAAATGCTAAAGCCATCTGAAATGGTTTCTTTGCTTTAGCAATTGCGGTATTAACTAGAACGCCATCACATCCTAGCTCCATTGCTATAGTTGCATCAGATGCTTGACCTAATCCTGCATCTATTATTAAAGGCAATTTTGTTTGGCTTCTTATTATTTTAATATTTATTTCGTTTAATATTCCTAACCCAGAACCTATTGGTGCAGCTAAAGGCATTATTGCACAAGCTCCAGAATTTTCTAACCTTTTGGCCATTAAGGGATCATCATTACAGTAAACCATGACTTTAAATCCTTCTTTGGTTAATATCTCTGTAGATTTTAAAGTTTCAATCATTTCAGGAAATAAATTCTTTTTATCTCCTAAAACTTCAAGTTTAACTAAATTCCATCCCCCTATTTCTCTTGCTAATCTTAAAGTTCTTAATGCTTCTTTTGAATTAAAACAACCAGCTGTATTAGGAAGATATGTAATTTTTTTTGGATCAATATAATCCATTAATAAAGGTTTTTTTTTATCAATTATATTTACCCTTCGAACTGCTACTGTAACTATCTCTGCTCCAGATAGTTTTATAGCTTTAGCGCATTCCTGCATATTTTTATATTTTCCGGTACCAACAATTAACCTGGAATTGAATTTTTTTTTTGAAATGATTAATTTATCTTTTTTCAATTTTAACCACCTCCAATAAAATGGACAATTTCAACTTTGTCATTTTGTTTTAGATTGATATATTTTATTTTTTTTTTATCTACTATTTCTTGATTTAATTCAATAGCTACTTTTTTAAGAGGAACTTTAAAATTTTTAATTATATTCAATAAAGTTGAGTTTTTGTTGATCGTTTTTGACCTTCCATTTAATTTTATTTTTATTTTTTTTTTCATCGTATATAAAAGCTGAATGAATAATAAATTAATTATTATTAATGGTCCAAATATTAATCTATTAGGTGAAAGAGAACAATCACAATATGGATCGATTACTTTTGAAAAATTGAAAGAAAATTGTATTAAAAAATCACAAGAGTTAGGATTAATTGTAGAATTCGCACAATCAAATGTTGAGGGTGATCTGGTAAATATTATTCAAGACTCAAGAAAAAAATTTGATGGAATGATAATTAATGCAGCTGCATTTACTCATACTTCAATTGCAATTCGTGATGCATTGGATATATTCAAAAAACCAATAATTGAAGTTCATATATCAAATATTTATAAACGTGAGGAATTTAGAAAAAAATCTTTAATAAGTGATGTGGTATCTGGAGGAATATTTGGATTAGGAGATTATGGTTATATTTTAGCCATAATTTCAATGCAAAAACTTTTAAAAGATGAAAATAGATAAAAAAATTATTAAAGAATTAAGCGACTATTTAGATGAGTTCAATCTCACTGAGCTGGAATATACCGAAAAAGATACTAAAATAAAAGTTTCAAAAAATAATGTTTCTATAAATAGTCAATCATCTACAAATAAAAACATAACAACAACACCTAAAGTAGAAACAAAAGATATATCCGGGATACAAGTTACCTCACCAATAATTGGAACTGCTTATCACGCTCCTGAGCCTGGTGCTAAAAAATTTGTTGAAGTTGGAAAAAAAATCAAAAAAGGTGATACTATTATGATTGTTGAAGCCATGAAAACAATGAATCATGTTCCGTCAACTGCTGATGGAATTGTTAAAGAAATATGTGTTGAAGATGGTCAACCAGTAGAGTTTGGCCAAACAATAATCATTTTGGAATAATGTTTAAAAAAATATTAATTGCAAACCGTGGGGAAATTGCAGTTAGAGTAATTAGAGCATGTAAAGAATGGGGAATTTCTACTGTTGCGGTACACTCTGATGTAGATCGAGATAGTATGCATGTTAGATTAGCAGACGAAAGTGTTTGCATTGGATCTCATCAACCAGCTAATAGTTATTTGAATATTCCAGCACTTTTATCTGCTATTGATTTGACAGGAGCAGAAGCTGTTCATCCTGGTTATGGTTTTTTATCTGAAAATGCTACATTTGCAAAAGTATTAGAAGAAAATAAAATTAAATTTATTGGTGCTTCTTCTAAACATATTGAAATGATGGGAGACAAAATACAGGCAAAAAAAATTGCTAAAGATAATGGTTTACCTGTTATTGAAGGTTCTGATGGTGGAGTTAATAATATATCAGAAGCAAAAGAACTTTGTAAAAAAATTGGATTTCCTGTTTTAATTAAAGCGTCAGGTGGTGGTGGTGGAAAAGGCATGAAGATAGTTCACAAAGAGGAGGATTTTGAAACTCTTTTTTCAACTGCAAAATCTGAAGCTAAAAAATATTTTGGTAATGATGAAGTGTATATAGAAAAATTTTTCCAAAACCCAAGACATATTGAAGTACAAATTCTTTCTGGAAAAAATAGAACTATTCATTTACACGAAAGAGATTGCTCTGTTCAAAGAAGACATCAAAAGTTAATCGAAGAAACACCGAGTCCAGTTTTAAACGATGAAATTAGAAAAGATTTATTTGAAAAAACAGTAAACATGGTCAGCAAAATTGGTTATGAAGGAGCAGGAACAGTTGAGTTTATATATGAAGATGGGAAATTTTATTTTTTAGAAATGAATACAAGGGTTCAAGTTGAACATCCGGTTTCTGAAATGGTAACTGGGATAGATATAATAAAAGAACAAATTCATATAGCATTTACTGGAGAAACTGCTTTAAAACAGTCAGACATTAATCCAAGAGGTCATGCAATAGAATGTAGAATAAATGCCGAAGATGCTAGTAAAAACTTTCAACCATCTCCTGGTACAATTGGAATGTGTCACCAACCATCAGGCTTTAGAACAAGAGTGGATGGGGCAATTTTTCAAGGTTACAAAGTAACTCCATATTACGATAGTATGGTTTGTAAACTAATTTGTCATGGACGAAACAGGCTTGAGGCTATCCAGAGAATGAATAGATCATTAGACGAATTTGTAATTGAAGGTATTACAACTACTATCCCTTTACATAAAAAACTTTTAAATCATAAAAAATTTATCAATTCAGATTTTAATGTAGGCTGGCTTGACAATGAAAAAATTGTTTAATAACAACTTACCAACCATATATCATATACAGGATGATCAAATGGTATTATAGATGGGCTTGATGAAAACATCCATCCATTAAAAATAAACACATCATTGTTATCTTTTTTTGTTAAATCACTTACCTGGATATAAGCAGTAATTTCAGGGTTATCATCAAATTCTGAATTTTTACATTTTAAGCTTTTTATTATTAAGTCTTTATATTTTGTATCATCTCCGTTTTTAAGTTTTAATAAAAAATTTTTTGAAGAAATTTTGTCTAAAATTTTTATATCAGTAAAATTACCCTCTAAATTATCATCAGATTGTATGTTAAAAGGAATGAACAAAAATAAAATTAGTATAAAAAAATTTAAACTAATTTTTCCAAGATTTATATTTTTTTTGAATAGCATCTTTATTTTTATTAGGATAATAAGCTGATTCTGTTCCTGTTAAATTTGGCTGATGAGGTTTTTGCCAATCATGCTTTTTAAGATCATGATTTTTTTCTATTTTATTTGGTGTAAAATGCATCCAAGAATACCATTCTACAGGTATTTTTGATGCATCAATCTCATCTGCATAAATAACCCATCTCTTTCCATTTTTACTTTCATAATATTTATTACCTAGATGATCTTTTCCAACAAATTTTCCAAATAAAATTGTTTTTAATCTTGTTCCAAAAGTGTCTTGATTCCACCAAGTGAAAATTTTATTTATAAGTGTCAACATAAAAAGTTTAAATTTTTCAATTTCAAATTGTATAAATTAAATTAGACTAAAATTTGTTTTTGTATATAAATTAATAGATTCATTATTCAAATTAATTTTTTATAAATTGGGGTTAAATGGCAAAATATCTAGTTGAAACATATTATACGTGTACGTTTAAAGTAAATCACTATTTAGAAGACATAAATGAAGCAGAGCTTAAGAATTTAGAAAAAAGAGATGATGGTAAGTTTGAAGTATTAGACGTCAAACTAGATAACAGAAAAACTAAGAGTTTAGATCCAAAAAATAAAAAAGTTGCTGAAAATAAAAAATTTGATCTTTTGCAAGATAATAATGAAGCGTCTTCAAAAAATATTGAAAACTTAATTAAATCAAAAAATAATTCTGAAAACTCTGGAAAAAGATTTAGTATGCCTGATAGACGAAAAGGATATATTCAAAAAGCGACTATCGGTGACCATAAAGTTTATTTACACACAGGTGAATATGAAGATGGTAAAATTGGAGAAATTTTTATTGATACCAGTAAAGAAGGTGAATTAGTTAAAGCCTTGATGAATAACTTTGCGATCGCTGTTTCTCTTGGATTACAATATGGAGTTCCATTAGATGAATTTATAAGTGCATTTGTCGGTACGAAATTTGAACCTTCAGGAAAAGTATATGGTAATGACAGGATTCTTAGTGCATCTTCAATACTAGATTACATATTTAGAGAATTAGCAATCTCTTATCAAAATAGAGAAGATCTAGCCCATACACCTGCTATAGGTACTTCTGAAAACTTTAATAATGAAGACCAAAATTCAGATGATCAGAATCAATTATTAAAAATAGTTAAAGATATTACAAGCAAAGGATTTGTAAGAAATAATTATAAGAAAAACCTTGTAGATCTATCAGATGTCAAAATTAATCTTAAAGGAAAAAAATAGATTATTTCTTTAATTTTAAGGATAAATTTAACTCTTTTAATTGATTTTCGTTTACTGTTGATGGAGCATTCATCATTAAATCTTGTGCATTTTGGTTCATTGGAAACATAGTTATTTCTCTTATATTTTTTTCATTTGCTAATAGCATCACTATCCTATCAATACCAGGCGCAATCCCACCATGTGGTGGTGCACCATAGCTCAATGCATTAATCATTCCACTAAATTTGTCATTTACTTGTTTTTTGTCATAACCAGCAATAGAAAACAGCTTATACATTAGCTCTGGAATATGATTTCTGATAGCTCCAGATGAAAGCTCAATACCATTACATACTATGTCATACTGAAAAGCTAAAATATCTAAAGGTTTTTCAAAGTTTATTTTATTTATATCTCCTTGAGGCATAGAAAAAGGGTTGTGGCTGAAACTAATTTTATTTGTTTGTTCATCTTTTTCAAACATTGGGTAATCAACAACCCAACAAAAAGCAAAAATATTTTCATCAATTAAATCTAAATCCTGGGCAATTTTATCTCTCGCTAGAGATGTGATTCTTTCTAATTCATTTTTTTTGTTACAAGCTAAAAAAATACTATCTCCAATATTTGCGCCAGTTTTTATCATTAATTCATTTAAAGACTCTTTTGAAAAAAATTTACCTATAGGTCCTTTAGCTGAAATTTCTTTATCTTTTTCAATTGTAAAATAAGCTAAACCTGATGCACCCTGTTCTTTGGCCCACTTATCAATATTGTCAAAAAAGCTTCTTGGCTTATCTTTTGTGTTTTTAGTAACAATACATCTTACATTAGAACCTGATTTTACAAGTTTCTTAAAAATATCAAATGTAACATCGTCTCTAGAAAAAATTTCTGTAATATCATTTATTACTAAAGGATTTCTCAAGTCTGGTTTATCACTTCCATATTTTAATAAAGCTTCAGCGTATGAAATCTTAGGAAATTTCTCGAACATTAATTTTTTTTTTGAAAATTTCTTAAATGTATTTGCTAATAATTTTTCTACAACATTAAATACGTCTTCTTGTTCAACAAATGACATTTCTAAATCTAATTGGTAAAATTCTCCAGGACTACGATCAGCACGTGCATCTTCATCTCTAAAACACGGAGCAATTTGAAAATATTTATCAAAACCAGAGACCATTATTAGCTGCTTGAATTGTTGAGGTGCTTGAGGTAGCGCGTAAAATTTTCCAGGATTCAATCTACTTGGTACCAAAAAATCTCTTGCTCCCTCAGGACTTGAAGAAGTTAATATTGGAGTTTGAAATTCTAAAAAACCTAATTTATTCATTTCAGTTCTTAAATGTGAAATGACATTGGATCTTAAAATAATATTTTCATGAATTTTTTTTCGTCTTAGATCTAAATATCTATACTTTAATCTTATCTCTTCAGCATATTCTTGATCGCTAAAAATGGGCATAGGTAATTCTTTACACGTACCTAAAACAATAAAATTTTTAATTGATACCTCTATTTGCCCTGTATCAATATCTTTATTAATTGTTTCATTTGATCTATCTAAAACTTTACCGTCAACTTGTATTACTGTTTCGAGTTGCATTTTCTCTAAATCAATAAAATTTTTATTTTCTTTATCTATGATACATTGAGTGATGCCGTAGTTATCTCTAAGATCAATAAATAAAAGGTTTCCATGATCTCGCTTTTTATTGATCCAGCCTGAAATCAAAACATCACTACCTATATCTTCTTTTCTTAACTCATTGCAAGTATGACTTCTATATTTATTCAACTATTCCCCCAGAACTTCTTTTATTGTTTTTAAATCAATAGATTTTTTTTTTTTTAAACTAACTTCATCAATCTTATATATAAAATCAATTATTTTTCCATATGATCTGTCAATTCTTTTAATTACATAGTCAATTAACTTTTTATCTAAAGATATTTGACGATCTGACAAATTTTTTATAATTAAAGCAAAAATTAAATCATCATCAGGTTTTTCTATATTTTGTAAAAGAAAATTTTTTGATCTTGATTTTAAATCATCTAAATTAAAATCTAAATCAATAATTGATTTATTTGATGTCACAATTAAATACTTATTATCTTGCTCAATAATATTGCAAAGAGTAAAAAATAATTTCTCATCAATTTTTTGGGTTAAATTTTCTAAAACTATATTTTCATAAATCTTAATTTTTTTTAAAAAATTATTATTCAAAAGATTAGACTCTATCTTAATTCCTTTAAATTTTTTTAAAAAAATATTTACTAAATGTGATTTACCTGAAAAATTTTCACCACTTATATTTAAAAAATTTTTCTCCCATTTTGGCCATTTATTCATTAAATCATACACATGCTTATTGCTTTTAGAAACATAAAAATCATCATCTCTAAAATTCTTATCGTAATCAAATTTTATTATTTCTTGATTTAAATCTCTCATTTTAGAAACCATGTTTTGTTTTGAGTGTTTAAATCAAAATCTTTATTTTTCATAAGATTTAAAAAATTATTAGGCGTTCCATTAAAAGTAATCTGGTAATAAACAAAATCTTTATCATACTTTAAAATAGAGTATTCATAAACTAGGTTCATCTCATCTAAAGTTTTTTCAAAATTTGAAACTTTTAAATTATCATTACTTTTCATTTTGATATATATTGATAACTTAATTGACGTGTTAACTTTATTTAAATTTTTCCAATAATCGTCATATACAATTTTAAGACTACTAATCAATTCTTTTCGTTCATTTTCATTATCAAAATTAATATCTGAGAAAGTCAGGTTTTTTAAAACTATATTATCGTTAACAGCTATTTTTGATAATATTCTTATATCTTTTTTATTTTTAAAAATTAATGCAACAATTGATTCATTAAGATTATATTTATTTGTTATTTCTTTAAAATCATATTGTTCAATAATATCGTAATTTTTTTTTATCAAATTTAAATCTTCAAGATCTTCAGTGGGCAAAACATATTCAATCAAATGATAGTTTTCATTATAGTTATTCCATTCAATAAACAACTTATTATCTGAAAATATTGATAAATTTTTTTTATTTTCATCAATTATAATTGGAATAAATAAAAATTTTTTTTTTGTGGGGATTGATGGAAAAATATTCTTGTTTTCTAAAAATTTGAAAATTTTTTTTTTATTAAAAGAAACTCCTAAGTTTACATAATAAATATCATTAATAAATTTTTCTTCTTTAATTGTAAAAGATTCGATCATTCCTTTTATTTGACTCAATTTGATCTCATTGGCTACTTTATGGTCTGATGAAATTGTTATTTTTGAAATCAATTCTGAAAATGCTTTAATAAATCCATCGTCTACAACTGTATTTTTATCAAAATTTATTTCAAAAGGTCTTGAAACTTCAATATTATCAATACTAAAAGATTTTGCTTTAACTTTATCTGTGGAAAAAAAAAATAAAAATAAAGATAGAAATAAAATATATATATATAAGGTTTTTGAATATTTTTTAAATCTTATGATCATGCCTTATAATAATGAATAAAAATCCATTTACATATAAAAAAAGTGGTGTTGATATTGATGCTGCTGATAAGTTTGTTAAATTCATATCTTCTATCTCTGCAAAAAAAAGAGGCAAAAAAAAGTTTAGTAACATTGGTGGGTTTGGTGCAATATCAAATATTCCAAATAACATAAAAAAACCTAAAATAGTAGCATGCACTGATGGTGTTGGAACTAAAATTGAGATCGCAAATCTAATTAAAAAATATGACACAATAGGAATTGATTTAGTTGCAATGAGTGTAAATGACTTGATTGTTCAAGGTGCAACGCCTCTATTCTTTTTAGATTATATATCAATTAATAAAATAGACTTAACTAAACTGAAATCTATAATTAAAGGTATTGTAAAAGGATGTGACCTTTCAAATTGTGATCTAGTTGGAGGTGAAACTGCCGAAATGCCTGGCACATACGAAAAAGGGAAGTTTGACATAGCTGGGTTTGCAGTTGGTATAGTTGATGAAAAAAATATTCTTCATAAAAATAAAATTAAAAAAGATGATTTAATTTTAGCTATTCCATCAAGCGGGCTTCACTCTAATGGTTATTCATTAGTAAGAAATATTATTAAGAAAAAAAAAATAAATATTAAAAATAATATTTTTTTAAAAAAAGAATTAATTAAACCAACTAAAATTTATGTAAAGGAAATATTAAATTTAATTAACAAAAATCTAATTAATGGATGTGCAAATATTACAGGAGGAGGCCTAGCAGATAACATCAAAAGAATAATTCCAGAAAACTTTTGTGCTGAAATCAATTTAAGTAATATTAAACCTTTAAAAATTTTTAAATGGCTTAAAAATAATAATATAAATGATAATGAGATGTTAAGAACATTTAATTGTGGTGTGGGATTTTGTTTAGTTATAAATCGAAAAAACTTGAATAAAATTAATAAATTTTTTTCAAAAAATTATCAACCATATGTGATTGGAAAAATCACAAATCAACATACTAAACTAAAAATAAATGGTAAAATTAATTGGCTTTAAAAAAGTAAATACAGCTGTTTTCATTTCAGGCACAGGAAGTAATCTAAAAAGCTTAATTAAGTTTTCTTTATTAAAAAAATCTCCAATTAAGATTAATTTGATAGTTTCAAACAATATTAAAGCAAAAGGTCTTGAATATGCAAAATTATATAAAATTAAAAAAAAAACTTATAATTTTAAAAATACTTCTTTTTCAGAAAAAGTTTTACTCAAAGACCTAGAGATTAATAAGATAAATCTGATATGTCTTGCAGGCTTCATGATAATTTTATCTAAAAATTTTATCAAAAAATTTAATGGCAAAATATTAAATATACATCCCTCGCTACTACCAAAATATAAAGGTTTAAACACTCATGAACGAGTAATTAAAGATAAAGAAAAATTCTCTGGGTGCACAGTGCATTATGTGAATTCTCAACTTGACGCAGGAAAAATAATTATGCAAAAAAAAGTAAAGGTTTCAATAAAAGAAAATCCTCAATCTTTAAAAGAAAAAATTTTGAAACAGGAGCATCAAATATATCCAAAAGCTATTTCTAAAGTACTAACTAGTCTTTAAAAAAGAAATCAATTTCAATTTTAGCATTTTCAACACTGTCAGAACCATGAACGGAATTTTTATCTATTGAAATTCCATATTTTTTTCTAATAGTACCCTCTTTTGCATCTTTAGGGTTGGTGGCACCCATTAACTCTCTATTTCCAACCACAGCATTATCTTTTTGAAGGATCATTACTACAATTGGGCCAGAAGAAAGATAAGCGCACAAATCATTGTAAAATGGTTTTGTTTCATGAACTTTATAAAAAAGTTCAGCTTCTGATTTTTCTATTTGAATTTTTTTTTCTTTGACTATTTGAAAACCATTATTTTTAAACATTTCTTTAATTTGATTTTCTAAATTTCTTTCTACTGCATCAGGTTTAATAATCGATAAAGTTTTTTCTCCACTACTCATAATGATCCTCAATTAGTTGGTTTAATAATCTCACACCAAATCCAGTTGCACCCCCAGAATTTAATGCTCCTCCATACTTCGAAAACGCCATTCCAGCAATATCAAGATGTGCCCATGGTGTTTTGTTCAAAATAAATCTTTGCAAAAATTGTGCAGCGGTGGTTGAACCTGCTCCACCAACATAGTTAATATTTTGCATATCAGCATTCTTCGAATTTATTAATTTATCATAATTTTTATGAAGAGGCATTCTCCAAACTTTTTCTCCTACTTTTTGACCTGAGTCAAAAAGTTGTTTAGATAATTTATCATTATTTGAAAAAAGTCCTGCAAATTCAGAGCCTAAAGAAACTATGATTGCCCCAGTTAGCGTTGCCAAATCTACGATAAATTCTGGCCTAAATTTTTTCTCTGTAAATGTAAGAGCGTCTGCTAAAACTAATCTTCCCTCAGCATCAGTATTTAAAACTTCAATTGTTTTGCCACTATAAGATTTTACTATATCACCGGGTCTTTGTGCATTTCCACCAGGCATATTTTCAACAAGACCTACAACACCAACAGCATTTATTTTTGCTTTTCTTAATGCAAGGTTTTTCATCAATCCAACCACAACTGCTGAACCCGCCATATCATAAGTCATATCTTCCATAAATTTTGCTGGTTTAAGAGATATACCTCCAGTATCAAAACAAACCCCTTTTCCAACAAATGCTAATGGTTTTTTTTTGGATTTTATTCCTTTCCACTCTAAAGTCACAAGGTATGATCCTCTAATACTACCTTGCCCAACTCCTAATAGCGCATTCATGCCAAGTTTTTTCAATTTAATTTTATCATAAACATTGATTTTTAAACCAATTTTTTTTAATTTTAATAATCTTTTTGCATATTCATCTGGATGTAAAATATTTCCCGGTTCAGAAACTAAATCCTTTGTAAAATTAGTCCCTTCGATAAGAGAATTGAATCTTTTATTCTGTTTTAATTTAAAAGATTTATTTTTATTTAAAATATCTACTTCAAGTGTTTTATTATTATTTTTAGATTTATACTTATTAAACTCATAAGATTTCAACTCTACTCCATGGATAAATTCATCAAAAAAATATTTATTTTTACAATTAGAATTTTTTATATTTTGTTCATAGAAAGTGGTATTAAAAAATGAATTTGATTTTAAATAACTATAGAAATCAGCACCAATTTTTTCAATATCAAGAGAAGACTGATTATTTTTTATTTTTATTAATATTATTTTTTGAGTAGGATTAATATTAAATGATAAGAAGTTTTTATCATTTATTTTATTAGCGTTGGTAGATTTAATTATTAAGTTTGAACTTTTAAATATTGATAATTTCTTAAATCCACTTATTTTAAAATCTTGGTCAGTAAAAAAAACATGATTTTTGACCAATTTTTCATCTAAACTACTTTTAAGCCTTATTTTTATTGACATTTTTAATATATATGTACTTTAGGTTGTATTTAAATTGTAAACTAATAGTTGAAAATATATATGTATTATTTTGATAGATTTCAATGAAAAAAATATTATTTAGGAAATTATTATCTGATTGTTTAGTTTTTTTTCTTATCACTCTTTTATCAATAAGCTTTATTATTTGGGTTTTCCAAGCAGTAAATTTTCTAGACATAATTGTTGAGGGTGGTCGAGATTATTTTGTTTATCTGAATTTCTCATTATTAAATTTTCCAAAAATCATAAGTAAACTTATACCCTTTGTGTTATTTTTTAGTTTTTTATATGTAATTGCTAAATATGAGTTGAAAAATGAATTGATGATTTTTTGGAATTTTGGAATAAATAAAATTGAATTAATTAATTTTTTTATAAAATTTTCATTTTTTATTATGTTGATACAAATACTTCTCACAGTTCTAGTTGTGCCTAAAACACAGGACACGGCAAGATCTTTTCTTAGAACTTCTAGTATAAATTATTTAGAAGGTTTTGTTAAACCTAGAGTTTTTAATGATGCTGTAAAAGGTTTAACAATTTATAGCAACTCTAAAGATAAAAATGGAAATTTGGAGGGAATATATCTCAAAAAGGGATCGGGAAATAATTTTCAAATCACATATGCAAAAAAAGGTAAGTTTAAACGAGTGGGAAAAAATCAATTTTTAGAGTTAAATTCAGGTGAAACTATAAGTATAGTTGAGAACAAAATAACTAGTTTTAGTTTTTCAAAAACAGATTTCAATTTAAGTAATTTTGAAGATAACACAACTACTTATAAAAAAACTCAAGAAGTTGCTACAATAGATCTTGTAAAATGTTATAATAATTTATCAGACTTGAGGTTATTTGAGATTGATCAAAATTTTGAAGTTGAAAATTGTAGATTAGATAATATTGATAATATAATAAAGGAGCTATACAAAAGAATTATTATTCCATTATATATTCCAGCGTTAATATTAATTTCTTTACTTTTAATATTTAAATCAAAAGAAAATTCAAATTACTCAAGGTATCGAATTTTAATTTTTTTAATTGGTTTAAGTACAATAATAATTTCAGAGATGACTATTAGATTAATCAATGAAAATATTTATAATAATATAAAGTTTTTTATAATACCATTTATTTTAGTTATAAGTCTTTATTTTATGTATTTTTTAAAGTTTAGGTTAATTAAAATTTAATATGAAAACACACATACAATTTTTAATAAAAAATTATCTAACATCATTGTTAAATATTTTTTTTTTATTTTTTTGTTTAATATTTATTTTAAATTTACTTACAGAATTAGAGTTTTTTAAAAAAAGCAATGTAAGTACACTTTTTCCTCTTTATCTATCATTAATAAATACACCAATATTAATATTTGAAATGTTTCCATTTATATTTCTAATATCAACTCAGTTCTTTTTTAGTAATTTAATAAATAATGATGAAATAAATATTTTTAAATACTCGGGGCTTAAAAATTCTAAAATATTTTCTGTATTAACTTTTACTACTTTTTTTATAGGCGTTCTTATTATTGCTATTTTTTATAACTTATCATCTAATTTAAAAAATTTATATCTAGGATTAAAATCAAATCATACTGATGATAATAAATATCTTGCAGTAATTACAAATAACGGTCTTTGGATCAAAGATATATATAATGAAAAAACTCTAATGATAAATGCTAGCTTGATAAATCAAAATGAACTTCTAGATGCTTATATTTCTGAATTTGACAAGGATTATGAAATAATAAGAAATATCAAAAGTAAAAAAATTGATATTAAAAATAAAGAATGGATAATTAAAGATGCGGAAATATATATTCAAAACAACAAAGAAATAGTTAGTGAGTTGAGATTTAATACAAATTTTGATTATGAATTAATACAAAGTTTATTTTCAAATATGTCTTCTCTTTCCTTTTTAGAGCTTATTGAAATGAGAAAAAACTATAAAAAACTTAATTATTCTTTAACAGAAATTGACCTTCATTTACTAAAGCTAGTCTCTTTTCCATTTTATTTTAGTTTAATGTTTATTTTTTCAGGAATAATTATGATGAGTACTAAAAATTTTAAAAGTAAAAATTTAAAAATAATAATTGGTCTTTTTTTATCGGTAATAATTTATTATATAAATAATTTTTTCTTTATTTTGGGGACTTCAGAAAAAATTGGAACAATCACTTCAATCTTTACCCCATTATTACTTTTTGCCTTAATTAATTTAATCTTTATAAGAAACTTAAATGCTAAATAAAAACTTTATTTTTTTTATAATAATTTTATTTAATTTAATCTTTTCAAACGTATCAAGTAATGACCAATTAAATTTTGATATATCTCAAATAGAAATTCTTGATGGAGGTAATAAAATAATAGGTAAAAAAAGAGGAAAGATTACCTCTAATAATGGCATTACTGTAGACGCTGATCAATTTGAATATGATAAAATTAATAATGTTCTTAAAGCAAGTGGTAATATAAAAATTAAAGATGAAATAAACAAATACGAAATATCATCACAAAATATTATTTATTTTAAAGATGATGAAAAAATTAAAATTGAAGGCAAATCAGATTTTTTAATAAATTCAAATTACAATTTTAAAACAGAAGATATTACAATTCTAAGAGAAGAAAAAATTATTAGTTCTGATAAAAATGCTACAATTGTTAATAAAAAAAATCAGACATTATATGAAATAGGTAAATTTAGTTATTCACTAACAAATGAAATTTTAAAAGGTGAAAATTTTTTTATCAACACAAAATATAATCAACCCTTTAGTGATAAATATTTTTTTAAAACTGCAGTTTTTAATTTAAAAGATCAGAGCTATATAGCTCAGGATATTGATATAAATTTAAAAAAAGATCTTTTTGGAAACAAGGAAAATGACCCAAGATTTAAAGGTGTCTCGTCATCTAGTAAAAATGGTGTTACAACAATCGATAAAGGTATTTTTACTAGTTGCAAAAAAAATGACACCTGTCCCCCATGGACGATTCAAGCAGACAAAGTAACTTATGACAAAAACAAAAAACAGATACTTTATGATAAAGCTGTAGTAAAGGTCTACGATATACCAATAATATATTTTCCAAAATTTTTTCATCCTGGTCCTACAGTTAAAAGACAATCAGGTCTTTTGGTGCCACATATTAATAATTCAAATATTTTGGGTTCATCACTTCAAATACCTTACTTTCATGTGCTTTCAGAAAATAAAGATTTAACATTTAAACCGACATTCTTTGGTGAGGATATTTTAATGTTTCAAAATGAATATAGACAACAAAATAAAAATTCATTCTTTATTACTGATTTTAATGTAACAGATGGATATAAATCAAAAACTTCAAATAAAAAAAATACACTAATTCATTTATTTGCGAAATATGACGCTGATTTAGATTTTGATAATTTTGTAGAAAGTTCATTAAATATTTCTGTTCAAAAAGTAAATAATGACACTTATTTAAAAATTTTTGATACGAATATAGTGGATACCGAACTAAAACCAGAAAATTTAGAGACATTAACATCTGATTTGGAACTAAACCTAGAGCATGAAAAATTTACCTTAAATACAGGGTTTACTGCTTACGAAGATTTAAATAAATCCAATAGTGATCGTTATCAATTTATTTTACCATATTATAATTTTTCAAAAAGTTTTTTAAATGATAATAACTTTGGTTCATTTAATTTCATATCTCAGGGAGACAATATTTTAAAAGATACAAATAGTCTGAGATCACGAATGATAAATAATTTGAACATTCAAAGCTATGATTTCACATCAAAAAATGGTTTTAAAAATAATTTCAATTATTTTCTCAAAAACACAATCACAGCAGGAAAAAATAATGAGGAATATAAGTCAAGTCCCCACACAAAATTATCAAGTATTTTTGAATTGCAATCAAGTTTTCCACTTTCAAAAATAAATGAAAATTATATTAATTTTTTAAAACCAAAATTATCTTTAAGAATTAATCCATCTGAGATGAAAAATTATAACAATGAAAATAGAAGAATAAATAATGACAATATATTCAGCCTTGATAGATTAAGCTTAATAGATACCCTAGAGTCAGGTAAAAGCATTACTTTAGGTATTGATTATAAAAAAGAAAAGATAGACAATATTAATAAATACTTTGAATTAAGTCTTGCAACTGTTATGGGCTCAAAATCAAATAATAAGATTCCATCTAATAGTACATTAGACCAAAAAAATTCAAACTATTTTGGAAAATTAACAAATAGTTTTAATGATAATATTAGTATAAATTATGAATTTTCAATCGATAACAACCTTAATCATATTGAATACAATTCCCTGGGTGCAATTTTTTCTAAAAATAATTTTGTTACCACGTTTAACTATACAGAGGAAAATGGAGCCATTGGGAGCTCAAATATTTTAGAAAATACCACGACCTTTAATTTTAATGAGCAAAATTTTATTTCATTCAGAACCAGAAAAAATAGAGAAATAGATTTAACAGAATATTATGACTTAATTTATGAGTACAAAAATGATTGTCTTGTAGCAGGTATTAAATACAATAAAACTTATTATAACGATAGGGATCTGGAACCGTCAGAAGATTTCATGCTAAGTATTACCTTGATTCCTCTTACATCTATTGAACAAAAAGTTACAGATTAATTTTATGACTATAACAAAAAAACTTAAAGTTTTTATAATAACATTTATGTTGATGGTATTAAATATTAAAGATTTAATTGCTCTAGAAAATAAAATATTATTTAAGATTGACAATCAAATAATTACTACAATTGACATTTATGAAGAAGTAAAATTTTTAAAGGCATTTAATCCAGAGGTCAATAAGTTAAGCGAAAATGAATTATTAGAAATTTCAAAGAATTCAATTGTAAGAGATAAAATTAAGAAAATTGAAATAATGAACTATGTAAAGGAATTAAAAGTTGATGAAAAATTTCTTTTAAAATTTATAAAAAGTAAATATTCAAATATAGGTTTAAATTCAATAGATAGTTTTCAAAACCATTTAAATAGTAATAATTTGAATATCAAAAATATAAATGAAAAAATTGCTATTGAATTAATTTGGAATGATATCATTTTTCAAAAATTTAAAACTAAGGTAATTATTAATAAAAAAAAAATTAAAGAAGAAATTTTAAAGAATCCACAAAAAAAAATTCAAAAAGAATTCTCACTTTCAGAAATAGTTTTTGATGCTCCTAAAAAATCTGAATTTGAAGAAAAACATGAGGCAATTCTTTTAAGTATTGAACAAACAGGTTTTAAAAATGCAGCATTAATTCATAGCACATCTGATACTGCATCAACTGGAGGTTTTATTGGTTGGGTAAATGAGGATAATTTAAATAAAAGGATTATAGATCTAATTAAAAACTTAGATAAAGACCAGTATACAAAACCAATAAGAACTTCAGGAGGATTTTTAATAATAAAAATTAATGATATCAAAGAATATGAAATTGAATTTGATTTAGATAAAAAGATAAAACAAGTTATTGAATTTAAAACTAATGAACAATTAGATCAATTCTCTAAGATATATTTTAATAAAATTAAAAAAGATTTAATTTTTAATGAACTTTAAACCAATTATTATTGTTGCTGGTGAGCCAAATAGTATTTTTTTTGAAATTTATTTTAAAGCTTTACGTTCTAAAAAATTTAGAAGTCCTCTGATTTTAATTGCTTCCTTTGATTTAATTAAACTTCAAATGAAAAAAATGAACATTAAAAAAAAAATAAGATGTTTAAATTTTCTTAGAATAGATAAATACAAATTAGATAATAAATATATCAATTTAATTGATGTAAAATACAACCAATCTAAACCTTTTGAAAAGATTTCGATAAAGTCTAACGCTTATATTAAAAAATCATTTGATTTAGCTTTAAAGATTTTAAAGAAAAAAATTTCAAACAAATTTATCAATGGTCCAATTTCTAAAAAGTATTTTTTAAATAAAAAGTATTTAGGGATAACGGAATATTTAGCTAAAAAATCTAAATCAAAAAAATTTGCGATGTTGATTTACAATGAGAAACTATCTGTGTGTCCATTAACTACACATCTTCCATTAAAAACCGTCTCAAAAAAGATTAATAGAAAGTTAATATTTGAAAAAGTTAAACTAATAAATGATTTTTATAAAAAATACTTTAAAAAAAAACCAAAAATAGGAATAACTGGATTAAATCCACATTGTGAAAGCGTTGATATTTTTGATGAAGATAAGAAGATAATAAGACCTGCAATAAAATATTTATCTAAATTAAAATATAAAATAGCTGGTCCTTTTGCTTCTGATACAATATTTCTAAAAAAAAATAGAAATAATTTTGATGTAATAATTGGTATGTATCATGACCAGGTACTAACACCTGTTAAAACATTATTTGAATATGATGCTATCAATATTACTTTAGGTCTTCCATTTCTTAGAGTTTCGCCTGATCATGGTCCTAATGAAAAAATGCTTGGAAAAAATTTATCAAATCCACAAAGTTTAATAAAAGCAATTTCTTTTTTAGATAAATAAAAATGATAAAACCCAAAAAAAGTTTAGGTCAAAATTTTTTGACTGATCAAAATATATTAAAAAAAATAGTTGGTGTTACAAAAATAGAAAATAAATCAGTACTTGAAGTAGGTCCTGGTACTGGAAATCTTACTTCATCTATACTAAAAAATAATCCTAAAAATTTTTTTTTAATTGAAAAAGATGAAAGTTTAATCTCATTATTAACTAGTGAATTTAGAGATAAAGTAAAAATTATTAATGATGACATTTTAAAAATTGATGAAAAAAAAATTTCTAATGAAAAATTAATAGTGTTTGGAAACCTTCCTTACAATATCTCCACAGAAATACTAAGTAAATGGATCCTAAATTTAGATAAAAAAGAATTTTGGTTTGATAGTTTAATTTTAATGTTTCAAAAAGAAGTTGCTGATAGGATTATTTCAAAATTTAATTCTAATAAATATGGAAGATTGTCTATATTATCAAATTGGAAATTAGAAATTGAAAAGATTTGTGATATAAAGCCTAGTAGTTTTTACCCCATTCCTAAAGTTGACAGCGCTTTATTGTTTTTTAAACCAAAAAAAAATTTTTATAATTTTAATAACCCAAAAAATTTAGAAATGATTACAAGAATTTTTTTTAACCAACGTAGAAAAATGTTAAAAAAACCATTTAATCTATTATTTAATGGAAATTTAGATATAGCTAAAAAATTAAATATTGATTTAAATTTAAGACCTCAAAATTTAAATCATAATACATATTATCAATTGACTAAAGAATACGAAGAACTTAAGAGGTGAGCTTTTCTATATGATCTCTAATAAATTCTTTATCGTAGTCTTTTGAGCCATTATTAATTTCTGCGTCTATTAAACCTTGAATTTTTTGAAAACAATTATCTAATTCATTATTAATTACAACATAATCGTAATTTATCCAGTGCAAAACATCTCTTCCAAATTGCTTCATTCTTTCTTCAGCAATTAATTTATCTTTCATGTCTCTACTTGATAATCTTTCAAACAAAACTTCTTTACTTGGTGGTAAAATAAAAAAAGTAATTAATTTATAATCTAATTTTTTATTCTTAATCTGATCAGCTCCTTGCCAATCGATGTCAAAAAGTACATTTTTTCCTTTATCTAGATTGTTAATTACTGGAGTTCTTGTCGAGCCATAAAAATTATTAAACACTTTGGCATATTCTAAAAATTCTTGATTTTTAATTAGTCTTTTAAACTCAGACTCATCAATAAAATAATAATCTTTATCAGGGACTTCATTGTGCCTTGGTTGACGTGTGGTATGTGAAATAGAAACTTCGAAATTATCTAATTTAGATAACAGATTTACCAAAGTAGTTTTACCTGCTCCAGATGGAGAGGATAATATAATCATTACCCCATCATTAATTATGGGCATGAAAAAAATTAATTAGCTTTTCCTTCAATAAATTTAACAGCATCACCAACAGTTAAAATTTTTTCAGCTTCACTATCAGAAATCTCTGAACCAAATTCCTCTTCAAAAGCCATTACTAATTCAACTGTGTCTAAACTGTCAGCTCCTAAATCATCTATAAAGCTAGACTCTTCAGTAACCTTTGCTTCATCTATACCAAGGTGATCTGCTACTATTTTTTTTACTTTGCTTGAAACATCTTCTGACATATTGATCCTTTTGTTTTAAATTCTTAATAGTTTAAAAACTTGTTTTGTCAAGCCATATACATGCCTCCATTAACATGTATAGTTTCACCATTAATGTAATTTGATTGGTCAGAAACCAAGAAAAGAACTGCATTTGCAACATCATCTGGTTCCCCTAATCTTACGGAAGGTATTTTGGATATTATTATTTCTTTAAATTTTTCATCTATTTTGTCCGTCATGGCAGTTTTGATAAATCCAGGTGAAACACAATTTATATTTAAGTTTTTCTTAGCATATTCTATCGCTAAGCTTTTCGACATCGCTACAATTCCAGCCTTAGAAGCAGTGTAGTTGGCTTGCCCTAAGTTACCTGTATGGCCTACTACTGATGTAATATTTACTATTTTTCCAGATTTATTTTTTAACATTTTTTTTATAGCAAATTTACTTAATAAAAATGTTGCTGTTAAATTTAAATCAATTACTTTTTTCCATTCATCTAAGCTCATACGAATTGCTAAATTATCTTGTGTTGATCCTGCGTTATTCACAATACAATCTAAATTTCCACCAAGTGCAGTTGTTGCATTTTCAATAAATTCCTCAATCCTGTCACTTTGAGAAATATCAAACTTTATAATACTGACATTTTTATATTTAGATTTTAACTCTTCAAGTTTCTCAATTTTTGTTCCTGTCGCCAATATATTTGCTCCATAATCAGTAAGTTTTTTGACTATTGAATTACCAATCCCACCTGATGCACCTGTTACTATAATTTTTTTATCTTTTAAACTAATCATATTTTCAACTCTTTTATATCACTCTCATTATTAATTGTATTAATTTTTATATTCTTATCTATTCTTTTTATTAAACCTGATAGCACTTTTCCAGGTCCTATCTCAATAAAGTGATCAACTCCTTTACTTATCATATTAATAACACTCTCTCTCCATCTAACTCTATTTTCTATTTGATCAATTAATAGTTTTTTTAATTCTTCTTTATTTAAAATTTCTTTTGCAGTTACATTTGAAATTAATATATTTTTAGAATCAAGAAAATTTTTTTTTTCAATTTCATTTTTCATTATGTCTGTTGCTTTTTTCATTAGTTTGCAATGAAATGGTGCACTTACTGGTAACTTTATATTCTTAATACTTTTTGATTTTAAAACCTCAATTAATTTAACTAAATCATTATTATTACCACTTAATACAACCTGGCCATCTGAGTTATCATTGGCGATTTCTGCTACAAAATTATTTTCATTTTCTTTTAAAATAGTTTCTATAATTTCAACAGTAGAACCAAGCACAGCTAGCATTCCACCCTGCCCTTTAGGAACTGCATTTTGCATAGCTTGACCTCTAATTTTTAAAAGTTTAATTGTTTCTGTAAAATCTAAATAATTTGCAGATGATAATGCTGAATATTCTCCTAAAGAATGTCCAGCAAAATATTTTGCTTGATTAAAATCTATATTAAATTCCTTATTCATTACTTGAAATATTGAATAGCTCACTAAAAATATTGCAGGTTGAGTATTTACTGTTTGATCTAATTCTTCTTTAGGACCTTCTAAGATGATTTTTGATATGGGAATTCCTAAAGCTTCATCCGCTTGTTCAAATAAATTTTTTACTAAACTATATTTTTCAAAAAATTCTTTTCCCATGCCAATTACTTGAGAACCCTGCCCTGGAAAAATTACTGAAAACATCTAAAAAAACCTATTTTTTTGTTCTTTTTGCTATTGTAATTAAAGATTTATAATAGTATATCCTCACATTTTATTAAAGAACTTAAATGAATTTATACGAACACACAATTATAGCTAGGCAAGATACTTCGCCAAGCGAAATTAAACAATTAACAGAAAAATATTCTAAAATTGTTGAAAAAAATAATGGCGAAGTAGTAAAAACTGAAAATTGGGGCCTTTTAAATCTCTCATATTTAATTAAAAAAAACAGAAAAGGAAGCTACATACATTTCAAGATAAAAGGCAAAGGTAATGTAATTGATGAGCTAGAGAAAAATGAGGCAATTGATAAAAAATTATTGAGATATTTAACTGTTAGAGTTAAAGAATTTGACCTTGAAACTAATTTCTTTTCAAAAAAAGATGAAACTGAAAAAAAAGAAAATACTAAAAATTAAATATGCCTAAAAGACAAAGTGGAAATAAAAAAGGAAAACAAAGTAACTTTGCAAAGCTAAGTATTTTTCAGCCAAATAAATATAAATTTAAAAAAAGTTGTCCTTTGTCAATCAAAGGAGCTCCTAAAGTCGACTATAAAAATATTAAATTATTAAAGAGATATGTTTCAGAAAATGGGAAAATATTACCTTCAAGAATTACAAATGTAAGTCAAAAAAAACAAAGAGAGTTATCTTTATCCATAAAAAGAGCTAGAAATCTCGCTTTATTATAATATGAAAGTTATTTTATTAGAAAATTTAAAAAAAATTGGTTCTATAGGTGAAATTATAGATGTTAAAAGAGGCTTTGCCAGAAACTTTTTAATTGCTAACAAAAAAGCTTTGTCTGCTTCAAAAGAAAATATTAAAGAAGTAGAAAAAATTAAAGCTCAACTCTCAAAAAAAGACAATGAAAAGAAATTAGAAGCTAAAAATATTGCTGATAAAGTTAACAAAAAAGAATTTACTATAAAAAAATTAAGCACTGAAAATAAAGAATTATATGGATCAGTTAAACCAACAGAAATTTCCAAATTAATTAAAGAAAAAGAACAATTAGATATTACACCATCGATGATACAACCGATTAAAGAAATTAAATCACTTGGGAAATTTAAAGTAAAAATTTCTTTACACTCAGAAATCGAAGCTGAAATACATATTACAGTTGAGTCTGCTGAAACTATTCAGTAATTATACAATTTTTTCCCCAGTCAATTTTATAGATTCATTTTTTTTTTTTGTTAATGTAAGTTTAGTTCATGGAAAATAATTTAACTATTGTTAAAAATCAATTCAAAGAATTACCAAACAATATTGAAGCCGAACAAGCTGTAATAGGTTCAATCCTTGTCACGAATGAAATTTTTGATGAAATAAATACAATTATATCAAGTAGAAATTTTTACGACCCGATGCATCAAAAAATTTTTGGAGCAATTGAAAATTTAATCTATAAAGGAATGTTAGCTAATCCTATTACTCTAAAAAACTATTTTAAGGATGAAAAAGATGATTTAAATGTTCCAGAATATTTGGTTAAAATTACAAAATTTTCAACATCTACCAGACAGGCTACTGAGTATTCTAAAATTATATATGATATGTTTGTCAGAAGAGAATTAATTAAAATTTCTGAACAAACGATTGATACTGCAAAATTAAACGATCTAAATACAAGTGGTCAAAATATAATTGAAAATTCTGAAAGATTATTGTTTGATTTAGCAGAAAAAGGTTCATTCAATTCATCTTTAATCAAGTTTGATGAGGCCATGAAGCAAACAATTGAAATGGCCTCTGCTGCTTATAAAAATGAAGAAGGTATTGTTGGAGTACCAACAGGACTAAGAGATTTGGATGATAGATTGGGTGGATTACATCAATCAGATCTAATTATTATAGCTGGAAGACCCTCAATGGGTAAAACTGCGTTAGCTACTAATATAGCTTTCAATGCGGCTCAAAAATTACAAGATAAGGGTAAAAAATCCTCAATAGCTTTTTTTTCACTGGAAATGTCTTCGGAACAACTTTCAACAAGAATACTAGCAGAACAATCAAGAATTAAATCAAATGATATAAGACGAGGTAAAATTTCAGATGAACAATTTGATAAATTTATAGAAACTTCAAAAAATATTGCTGAACTTCCTTTATATATTGATGAAACCCCAGCAATAAGTATTGCTGCAATGAGTAATAGAGCAAGAAGAATTAAAAGACTGTTTGGTCTTGATATGATTGTTGTTGATTATATTCAACTAATGCGTGGAACCTTTAATAATAGAGATGGTAGAGTTCAAGAAATTTCAGAAATTACCCAAGGATTAAAAGCTATTGCTAAAGAACTAGCAATACCAGTTGTAGCTCTTTCACAGCTTTCAAGAGCTGTTGAACAAAGAGATGATAAAAAACCACAGTTATCTGATTTAAGAGAGTCAGGTTCAATTGAACAAGATGCTGACGTTGTAATGTTTGTTTACAGAGAAGCATACTATTTAGAAAGAAAAGAACCAAGACCAGCAACTGTAGAACATGCTGAGTGGCAAGCAAAAATGAATGAAGTTTCTAATTTAGCAGAAATCATTATTGGTAAACAAAGACATGGTCCAACTGGAAACATCATGCTGGAATTTGAAGCTATGTTTACTAAATTTAAAGATACTCAAAACAGCTAATTTCCAATATAAAAGAGTTTAATGTTTGCCCATTTTTATCATAATATAGTACTTAAAAACCCTAGGTCTATTTTTGTAATTCTAATAATTACTTTAATGACTTTTGGCTATAATTCTAAGGATTTTAAACTAGATGCTTCATCAGAAACGTTGCTGATTGAAGGAGATCCTGATCTAAAATATTTACAAGAAATAACAAATCGATATGGTTCTAAAGAATTTTTGATTTTAACCTACACTCCTAATGAGGGAATGGTTTCTGATGTTTCAGTAAACAATCTTCTAAGTTTGAAATATAAAATACAAAGTCTAAGCTGGGTCCACAGTGTAATGACACTTTTGGATATCCCGCTATTAAATAGCTCCGACTCACTTTTGCAGGAAAGACTTGAAAATTTTAAAACACTTAAAGATGAAGATATAGATAGAAATAGAGGATTTGATGAAATTTTAAGTAGTCCTGTATTTAGAAATTTTGTAATCAGTGAAGATGGTAAAACTAGCGGAATAATAGTTTACATAAAAAAAAATAATGAACTTGAAGATGCTTCAAACAAATCAAGTGAAGAAATTGAAAATTTAAAAGATAGAATTAAAAAACAAACTCATCAAAACATAATTGAAATTAGAGAGGTAATAAATAGCTATGAAGATGTCGGAAAAATACACCTAGGGGGAATACCTATGATTGCTGATGATATGATGACATTTATAAAAAGTGATATAATTGTATTTGGTATTGGGGTTTTATTATTTATCATTGGAACCTTATGGTTTGTTTTCAGAAAATTAATTTGGATTATCGTACCTATAAGTAGTTGTTTTTTTTCAGTAATAATTATGACAGGACTATTAGGTCTATTAGGATGGAAAGTTACTGTCATTTCCTCAAACTTTATTGCCCTGATGCTAATCTTAACAATGGCAATGAATATTCATATGAGCACTAGGTTTTTACAAATTAAAGAAGATTATCCAAATAAGAAAATTCTGGAATTAATTACTTTAACAACAAATAAAATGTTCTGGCCAATTTTATATACTGCTCTAACAACAATAATTGCTTTTTTATCTTTAATTTTCAGTGGGATTAAACCAATTATTGATTTTGGTTGGATGATGACATTGGGTTTAATAACATCATTTATAATAACTTTTACTTTACTTCCGTCTTTAATAAGTTTTGTACCTACGCAAAATATTTCATTACAAAAGTATGAAGACTCCAAAATTACATCTTTTTTTGCAAAATTATCTCAAAATAATCACAAAACAATTTTTACGATTACAATTATTGTAATTGTTCTTAGTTTAGTTGGGATAAGCCGACTTGAAGTTGAAAATAGTTTTATAAATTATTTTAGTAAAAAGACTGAAATATACAAAGGTATGAAACTTATCGATGAGAAGTTAGGTGGCACAACTCCTCTTGAGGTTATTTTAAAATTTCCAAAAAAAGAAAAGCAAAAAAATAATGACGATGATGAATTTGAAGATTGGGATAATGAAGAGAGTCAAGATGATGATAAATATTGGTTTACAAAAGATAAAATTGATAGAATTTCTTTAGTCCACAACTATCTTGATAATTTACCTCAAGTTGGAAAGGTTTTGTCATTTTCTTCAATTATAGATGTAGCAACAATACTAAACAATAATAAGCCCTTGGGGACTCTTGAAATGGGTGTTCTTTACTCTAAAATTCCCGAGAGTATTAAATCTGAAATAATTGATCCATATATTTCTATAAAAGATAATGAGGCAAGAATTAATCTCAGAATAATAGATTCTCAGAAAAATTTAAGAAGAAATGACTTAATCAAAAAAATTAATTATGATTTAAAAAATGAATTAGGCCTAGAACAAAGTGAATTTAAGTTAGCTGGTGTTTTAATTTTATTTAATAATCTTCTTCAAAGCCTTTTTAAATCACAAATTTTAACCTTAGGCCTGGTAATGATTGGTATATTTGTGATGTTTTTAATACTTTTTAAAAATATTAAATTATCTTTAATAGGTGTTGTTCCAAATTTTATTGCTGCTTTTTTTATACTAGGAGTTATAGGATTACTTGGTATTCCGTTAGACATGATGACAATCACTATAGCTGCAATCACAATTGGAATTGCTGTAGATAATAGTATTCATTACATCTATAGATTTAAAGAGGAGTTTAATAATTCAAATGACTATAACAAAACTCTTGATTTGTGTCATTCAACAGTTGGTAAAGCAATTTTAAACACATCAATCACAATTGTTTTTGGTTTTTCAATATTAGTTTTATCAAAATTTATACCCACTATTTATTTTGGTATTTTCACAGGTTTGGCAATGTTGTTAGCAATGGTTTCTGTATTAACTTTACTTCCCGCATTAATATTAATAGTAAAACCTTTTAAAAATATTTAAATGCAAGATGTCTTAGTAGATTTTTATGAAAATACATCAATTATTGATCTTCTCTATTTAGTCTTAACAATTTTTTCATTAATTAAATCTTATAAAAAAGGTTTTGTTTTAAGCATTCTATCAATGGCTAAATGGCTAGTTGCTTACATAATTACATTAATAATATTCCCAAAAATCAAACCTTATTTTAAAGATATTATTGATAGTGAATATGTTCTTGATGTAGGCCTAGGAATTACAATATTTGTAGTTGTAATATTTCTAGTGTTAATGATTAATAAAGGGATAAGCAAAGCCATTAATTACACAGGGCTTGGTAGTCTAGATACTGTATTTGGATTCTTTTTTGGATTTATAAGAGCATATATTATCTCTGTATGCATTTTTTCAGCAGTTCATATAGTCTATAATTATGACAAATGGCCGATAAATTTAGATAGATCATTCGTCTTTCCATATTTAGAAAAAGGTAGTAATTATTTACTGAAAGAATTTCCTAATGAAAAAACATATCAGGACTCTAAAGAAAAAATTGAAGATCTTTGATCCTAAACTCAAGGAGGAATGTGGTATATTTGGTATTAGTAATACTAAAGACGCTTCAGCATTAACTGCACTTGGTCTTCATGCTCTTCAACATCGAGGGCAAGAAGGTTGTGGTATAGTTACATTTAATGGAAAACAATATTTCTCTGAAAAAAGATTTGGACTAGTTGGTGATAATTTTAATAAGGAAAAGGTTTTAAAAAAACTTCAAGGGAATTATGCTATTGGACACAATCGATATAGCACAACTGGTGAAAATACTCTAAGAAATATACAGCCTTTCTTTGCCGATACAAATGCTGGAGGAATTGGAGTTGCTCATAACGGAAATTTGACAAATTCAATTTCTTTAAGAAAAAAATTAGTTGAAGATGGTGCAATTTTCTACACAACATCTGATACAGAAACAATAGTGCAATTGATTGCAAAATCAAAAAGATCAAAAACAATAGATAAAATTGTTGATGCTATTTTTCAAATTCAAGGTGGTTACGCTTTAGTAATGCTAACTCAAACTTCCTTAATTGGAGTAAGAGATCCTTTTGGTATTAGACCGTTGATAATTGGGAAATTAAAGAATAGTTACGTCTTAGCATCTGAAACATGTGCTTTAGATATAATTGGAGCAAAATTTATTAGAGAAGTTGAGAATGGGGAAATTGTATTAATTGAAAATGATAAATTGGAAAGTATCAAACCCTTTCCTCCTAAAAAAGTTAGACCTTGTGTTTTTGAATATATATATTTTGCAAGACCAGATAGTATTCTTGATGGTAAAACTGCATACGAACACAGAAAAAATCTTGGAGCAGAGCTTGCAAAAGAAAATGAAATAGATGCTGATATTGTTGTTCCCGTACCTGACTCAGGAAATGCTGCAGCGCTAGGTTTTGCTCAACACTTAAATATGAATTTTGAATTAGGATTAGTTCGTAATCATTATGTCGGCAGAACATTCATTGAACCAAGTCAAAAAATTAGGAGCCTAGGAGTTAAATTAAAATTAAATGCTAACCATTCAGCTATTAAGAATAAAAAAATAATTCTTATTGATGACTCATTAGTTCGAGGTACTACATCTTACAAAATTGTTAAAATGCTATACGATTCAGGCGCTAAAGAAGTTCATGTAAAAATTGCTTGTCCAGAAATTAGATATCCTGACTTCTATGGTGTCGATACTCCAACTAAAAAAGAATTGTTAGCTGCAAATAAAACAAATAACGAAATATGTGAATACATAGGTGCAAAATCTTTAAAGTTTTTATCTTTAGATGGTATGTACAAAGCGATTGGATTTGAAAAAAGAAATGAAAACTATCCTCAATTGACTGATCATTATTTTACAGGAGACTACCCTGTTAAACCAATTGATGAGCTAGGCGATAATAAAATAACTCAATTATCTTTACTTAACACAGCCTCAAATAATTAAATGAAAACAGTAAATTTTACAGAAATGAAATCTGGTACTAAAGATGAATATCTTTTATTAGATAAATATGAACAAGAATATATCAATGGAACAGCTGATAGAGTTTTAAATTTCATGAAAAGTCTTACTGCTACTTTAGAAGGTTATAAAGTATCAAGACTTGAACATTCGCTACAAACAGCAACAAGGGCATTTAAAGATAAAGCAGATGAAGAAATGGTTGTTGCCGCTTTATTGCATGATATAGGCGATGAATTAGCACCTCTTAATCATTCGGAGTATGCAGCAGCAGTGCTTAAGCCTTTCGTGAGTAAAAAGACTCATTGGATAATTGAAAAGCATGGGGAATTTCAAATGTATTATTATGCTCATCATCTAGGTAAAAACAAAAATCAAAGAGATAAGTATAAAGACCATAAATATTACAATGATGCAGTTTACTTTTGTGAAAAATGGGATCAAGCTTCATTTGATCCAGACTTTAAGAGTATGACTTTAGAAGATTTTGCTCCAATGGTTAAAAGAATATTCTCAAGAAAGCCATATTCTTCACTTTAAATTTCTAAATAGAGTGCTATCTAAGATCTAATGATAAATAATAAAGAACAAATAATAAAATATTTTGAGTCAGGAATTAAACAAATAAAAGATTTCAAAATTGGAGTCGAGCATGAAAAGTTTTTATTCAATAATCAAAATAATAAAAGAATTGATTATTTAAAAATAAAAGAAATGTTTTCAGCATTACTAGAATTTGGCTGGAATCCAATTTTAGAAAAAGATCATATTGTAGGATTAAGTAAAGAAGACAAAAGTATTACTCTTGAACCTGGAAATCAAATAGAGTTATCAGGAGATAAATTAAATAATATTCATGAGGCATGTGCTGAGTCTCAAGATTATTTATTTGAACTAAAACAAGTAACAAAAAAACTAGATATAAGCATTGTAAGTGCCGGTTTTGATCCAATATCAAAGCTCAATGAAGTTCCTAACAATCCAAAACAAAGATATAAACTTATGACTAAAGATATGCCTTCAGGAGGAGAATTAAGTTTAGACATGATGTACAGAACTTGTGGAACACAATTAAACATCGATTATAGTTCAGAAAAAGATTTTGAAAAAAAGTTTAAAATTGTCAATTCTATTGTTCCGATTTCAATTGCTTTATTTGCCAACTCATCCATTGTTGAAAAAAAAAGAAGCAAATATTTGTCTTACCGATCCAAAGTTTGGCAAAATACATCTAGAGGTGGATTGCCAAAATTATTTTTTGAAAAAATGAGCTTTGAAAAGTATGCAGATTTTGTAATGAACTTTCCAATTTTATTTATTCAAGATAAAAAAAAATATTTTTCAGGTCACAAATATTTTTTCAAAGATTTTATGGATGGTAAAATTGATGAAATTGATAACAGATTGCCAACAGAGAGTGATTTAACTATTCATTTAAGTACTATCTTTACTGAAAATAGATTGAAAAAATACATAGAGCTTAGATCTATGGATACATGTGGTTGGGATTGTTTGTGTGCTGGACCTGCTTTTAATATTGGTTTGTTGTATGGAAATATAGATGAAGTTTATGATTTAGTTTCAAAATGGGATAAAGATAAGATTATAAATGCCTATCTTGAGTCACCTCAAAAAGGATTTAATACTCAACTAATGGGTAAAGATCTTCTCTATTGGGCATCAACTTTATTAAATTTATCTAGAAATGGTCTAGAAAAAAGAGATGTTCTTAACAAACATGGAAAAAATGAAACTTTATTTCTTAATCACCTGCAAAAAGTGATTGATAATAAAACAACAAATGCAGAACATATGATTAGTAAATTTTCTAATAATGAAGATTTAAGTGAATTATATGACAAATAAAATAGTTGCTATTCAAGGAAATCATCCGTCTAAACTTAATCCTAAAACAGATACAAGTGTTTTTCTAGCTCAAGAAGTTCAAAATAAAAAATATAGAGTTTTCTATTATGAGCCTAAAGATTTATCATTAATTAACTCAAAAATTATAGCTAATGGCTTTTTTATTAAATTTAATTACAAACAAAAAAAATTTTTTAAAATATTAAAAAAACAAAAATTAGATCTTATAAAATGTAAATTTATTTTAATCAGACAAGATCCTCCATTTAATCTTGAATATATTACTACAACTTATATTTTAGATAAAATTAAAGATAGGGTAAGTATTATCAATAATCCAACATCAATTAGAAACATTTCTGAAAAACTTTACTCAGCAAAATATTTAAAATTTATGCCAAGTACTATTTTCACTAAGGATATTATTGAAATAAAAAAATTTATTAAGAAACATAAGAAAATAATTTTAAAACCTATCCATAGTTATAGTGGAAATGATATACATTTATTAAATAAATTTAATCTAAAACTAGTACAAAAATTTATAAAAAAACATGGTCACATAATGTGTCAAAAATACTTATCTAAGATTAACAAAGGTGACAAAAGAGTCTTTTTAATTAATGGAAAGGTAACTGGTGCCATATCAAGAGTGCCTAAAAAAGGTTCCTTTTTAAGCAATTTAAGCAAAGGAGCAAAGGCAATTAATATAGAGTTAACCAAAACAGAAAAAAAAATATCTGCAATACTGGGAAAAGATTTAAAAAAAGAAAAAATTTTTTTTGCTGGAATAGATTTTATTGATCAAAAACTTAATGGTGATATCAACATTACATCCCCTACTGGATTAAAGACTTTATATGATTTATCAAAAATTAATCTTGCTAAAACTTTTTGGAAAGAATTAAAAGCATGAACAACTTAACAGACCAACAAAAAGGTTCATTGCTTGCATTTGTTGCGGTCATGTTTATTACTCCCGATTCATTATTTATAAGACTTTCAAATGTTGATACTTGGGGATTAGTTTTTTACAGAGGTATGATCCCATTTTTTACAGTTTTTTTAGGTATGTTGTTAATTTATAAATTAAATTTTTTTAAAATTCTTTTCTCAAGTGGTTATCACGGACTTATTTATATTGGAACTTTTAGTATAACTAATATTACTTTTGTAGTTTCGATTCAAAATACCAATGTAGCAAACACACTAGTTATGATCGCAACTGCTCCAATGCTGTCTGCTATACTTGGTGCAATTTTTTTAAAAGAGCCTCCTGATAAAAAAACATGGATTTCAATAATTGTTACTTTTCTTGCAATTATTTATATTTTTTTTGACTCTATAAAATTAGGTAATTTTTATGGAGATATTTTAGGATTTATTACTGCAATAGGTTTGGCAGTGGGTGCTGTTACTATAAGGTCTGCTAAATCAAAAAATTTAGTTCCAGCTGCTGTAGTAGGAAAATTGTTTGTCGCCACTTTTGCTTTATTTTTTATTGAAAGTTTTGCGCTTATTGAACGAGATCTAATAATAGTTCCGTTGATGTGTATATTGTGTGTAGCTATACCCTTTGTATTAGTTACAATAGCCCCAAGGTTTATTCCAGCTGCTGAAGTTAACCTATTTTTCTTATTAGAAACAATTATTGGTCCAATATGGGTTTGGTTTATAATTAAAGAACAGCCAAGTATAGAAACTCTACAAGGTGGTGTAATTATCATCATTACTATTGCAATCCACTCATTTTTAAAACTTAGAAAATCTTAAGCTTGTCACAATTAAGACTTGATTTAATAATACAGGGCGAATATTTACGATATCTTTTATGAATAAAGTTTTAAAAAATTCTTGGGCACTATTTTTAGGAATGGGATTCCTAATGATGGCTTATGGTTTTCAAGGTTCATTGCTTGGTGTAAGAGCTGTACAGGAAGATTTTAGTTTAACCGCAACTGGATTTATGATGTCTGGTTATTTTGTTGGGTATTTTATTGGTGCAGCCACTATTCCAAATATAATTTCTAGAGTGGGTCATATAAGAGTTTTTGCTGCTTTCGCATCGTTAGCTTCCTTAGTTATTTTAGTTCATTCTATTTTAATAAACCCATTTGTTTGGTTTTTATTGAGAGTTCTTACAGGAATAAGCATGGTATGTATTTATACAGTTGCAGAAAGTTGGTTAAACGATAGATCAAGTAATAAAAATAGAGGGAGTGTACTATCAGTTTACATGGTTATACTTTATGGTGCCATGGGCGTAGGAATGTTTTTGCTAAATTTTAGCAGTCCTCTAAATTTTCAACCCTTCATACTTGTTTCTGTAATTACATCAGCAGCATTAATACCTATTTTATTAACTAAGAAAAAAGGGCCAACTTTTAAAAAAATTAAGGGAATGACATTAAAAGATCTCTATGAGGCGTCTCCATTTGGTATGGTTAGTTCACTTTTTTATGGGACAATACAATCAGCACTTTTCACTTTACTTGCAGTGTATGCAACTTCTATGAACTTTACGATATTAGAAATATCAATCGTTACTTTTCTTTTAGCAGTTTCGGGTGCTGTTGCTCAATTTCCAATCGGTAAGTTATCAGATTTTTATGATAGAAGAAAAGTAATTGTTTTTAGTACATTTGGTGCTGCGTTATTTTCAATTGTAGCAATTTTTGTTTCAAGACAAATGTATTTACCTGATGGTCTTGCAACAAGTAAAACATGGTTCTATATCTTCTTTATTTTATTTTCGTTTTGCAGTTTACCAATGTTTTCCTTAATTTTAGCTCATACAAATGACTATATCTCTAAAGATAAATTTGTTTCTGCAGGCGCAGGTCTTCAATTTACTTTTGGATTAGGTGCAATGACTGGTCCACTTCTATGCTCTATATTAATGGATTTGATTGGTTCTAATGGTTTTTTTATTTTTTTATTTTTCTTTCATTCTGTAATTGGAGTTTTTGGGATATATAGAATGAAAGTGAGACAAACAGTTGATAATCCAGACTCTCAGTTTGTTGCAATGCCACAGACTATTACGCCTGCTGGTATTGAATTAAACCCAACAACTGAACCTATAGAAGATCCAGGAAAAAAATTGGAAGAGATAAAAAATTATTAATTTAATTAAACTTAATATCACTTTCAGGTTGTACCCAATTTAGACAGATTTACAAAAAAAAATTTAAAATCTTGTTGAAAAAAAGTTTTTTCTTTAGTGAAATAAAAAATATAAAAATGTCACTTAAAAAAAAAAATAAAACCAAAATTTCAAAAAAAAAAATTGGTTTAGCTAAAATAGCCAAAATAACAACTAAATCATTAAGTAGTGCTTTTTCAAATTATAAAAAAAATAAAGAACTCGAAAAAATTAAAACTATCAAACTAGAAAAATTAGAAGAAAAAAATAAAATTTTAAAAGAAAGAAAATATCTTAAAGCTTGGGAGGAAAGACTTACTAAAGAAAGTAATAAGATAAAAATTAATGAAGAAGAATTAAGATCAAAAGAAAAAGAACTAAAAACAAAAGAAGATTCCTTTAAAATTGAAGGAGAACGTTTAATTAAAAAAGATGAAGATCTTATTCAAATTGCAAAAGAATTAAGGAATAAAGAAAAAGAACTAAAACTTAAAGAGGAAGCACAAAATAGAAAAGATATTGATTTAAAAGTACGAGAAGAAGAACAAAAAAATCTTGAATTAAAAGAAAAGAGACGAAGAGATAGAGTTCTAAAAGTAATTAAACAAGAAGAGGATAAACAAAGAGAATTGGAATACATCAAAATTAAAGAGTGGGAAGAAAAATTTGATAAAGAACAAAAAGCTAGGGAGCACAGGGAAAATTTAAGAGAGCAAAGACTTAGACAAAAAGAACTAGAAAGAGAAAATTCATTTAAAGAAAAAGAAAATGTAGGATCAGATAATTTTTCCGCTGGTTTAGAAAAATTTGAAGTTAATACGACGAAAGAAAATTAAATAATTCAATCTAGAATTTGAATATCATCTCCAATGTTAATGCTAGATGATGATAATATTTGACATCTAAGACCTCCTCGTCTTAAAAATTCTTTAAGAATATTATCTTGGCTTAGCATTTCTGTTAAGTGTCTACACGGTCTGCATAAATCAATTCCTTCTAGATTAACTTTTCCAATCTTTAATTTTTTACCAACTAGTTCATTTAGTTGAATTCCCTTAGTTACTATATTTCTTCTAAAATTTATGTAAGGAATATCTAGTCCATATTTCAAGTTGTAATAATCAATATTTTCAGACTCAATTAAAGATAACTGACAATAAGGATCGTTAAAATCTTTAAAATGTCTATCCCCAATCACACCTTTATTTGCTAAAACTTCTATTGATTTAACTTCTTTAATTTCTTTACTATTAATATCCGTAATACCTAATTTAAAAACTTTGGACATAATTTACTTTTTAAATTAACAATATAATATTTAAACTCAAATGAATAAAGAAAACGCAAGTAAACTTTGGAAAATTATTCAGGAAGCTGGCGATTATTTGGTAGGGCAACTCCCAGACCATCCTAATCATCCAAAAGGTAGAAATCCATATGCCCATGTTTCAATTTGTATAAAAACAAAATTTAATTCAAGCTATAAAGATATCCCTGATGAAAAATACAATGAGGTTGTAAACTTTATTGAGTTTTTAAAACAAAACCCAAGTTAATTTATTGTTTAGGAAAATAATCTTTTAAATCACCTTCTCTATAAACATCTGCTGTACAGCAATGAAGTCCTCCACCAAATGCATAAGCATCTCTTAGCTCTACTGGAATAACTTCCATACCAAGTTTATCAAGTTGTTCTGCTTGGTACTTTTCACTTTTTTCTACACAAACTGTTTTTGGATCTAAGATCAAAATATTCATTGAAAGCCAAACAGACGAATAACAAAGCGCTGGTGGTTCATTATGCGCTGGTTGAGCAGCATCAATTATTTCCCATCCATTATTTTCAAATAATTTTCTTTGTTCTTTCGGTAATCTTCTTTGAGGATTGTTTATAATCAAACCCTCTTTAATTGGCGTGAATGTTGCATCAATATGGATTGGGTAAGGGTCACCAGGAAAATTTACTGCGTGAACCCTGTGATTTTTATAATGCCTCTTTAACCAATCAATACCTTTTAAGTTTGTAGTAAAACCATGTTGAACTATCAGATCTTTTCCAAATCTCAATACATCAGCAGCATCAAATAAAGGTTCTTCCTCTGTCGTTACAAAAAATTTATCTTCTGTCCACTTTAATCTTTTTTGAATTCCAATTTTATCAGATAAATAATCTTTACGATAATCAGCATCAGTAAGTCTTGGTTTAGGTGCTGACTCATGTCTCATATTAGGGTCGTTATTATAATAATCCTTTAAAAGTGGTCGATAACATAAATATTCAAACCATCGGCATCTATAGCTCATTGTTGCTTCTAAAATTTCGTTACCTACAGTAAGCAAAACATCTCTAGGAGGCATACAGCCAAACATAGTTTCTGCTTCCCAGTCGGGTGTTGAGGTTTTTTGATTAAAATCAATTGGAGTAGGTCTATCTACTTTTATGCCTCTTTTTATTAACATATTAGAAAAGTCATCTAAAAGTTGATTTGCCTTATCAACTGTATCTTTAGTCCTTGGACCAAATTGTCCTCTCATATCTGAATCTTCTGGAACTTTTGCATCTAATGCAGGTTCTGGAGCAGGTATACAAGTTCCATCTGCCCTACCAACTATAACATGTTTAAGTGGATCCCATTCATTCCAACTATTTACTATAACTTTATTTCTGCTCATCTTATTTTTTAATAATATTATGTTCTGGCCCAAATGGAAACTTTGTAATATTTTCTGAATTATTCTTACCGATTACTAAAATATCATGTTCTCTATAACCACCTGCACCCGCTATTCCATCTGGAATTAAAATCATTGGTTCCATTGAAATAACCATATTCTCCTCTAAAACTGTGTCAATATCTTCTCTAAGTTCTAATCCTGACTCCCTTCCATAAAAATGTGAAAGAACTCCAAAAGAATGTCCATAACCAAAAGTTCTATATTGTAAATATCCAAGCTCAGCAAATAATTCATTTAACTCATTACAAATATCTGAACATTTAACCCCAGGTTTAATTAACTCTAAACCTCGTTTATGAACTTTTACATTAGCTTCCCAAGCTTTTAAAGATTGATCATCTACAGAATTTAAAAATAAAGTTCTTTCAAGAGCAGTATAATATCCTGAAATCATTGGAAAAGTATTTAAAGATAAAATATCACCATTTACTAATTTACGATTTGTTTTTGGGTTGTGTGCACCATCAGTATTAATTCCAGATTGAAACCAGACCCAAGTATCCATATATTCAGCATTAGGATATGTTTTTGCAATTTCTCTTTCCATCTTATCTCTTCCAGAAATTGCAATTTCTAATTCTGTAGCCCCTTCTTTAATATTTTTTAAAATCTCATATCCACCAATATCTGCAATTTTTGCACCATTTTTTATAATATCAATTTCTTCTTTGGATTTTATCATTCTGAGTTTCATAAGTTCTTTTGAAATATCACTGAAAACTGAAAACGTAAAAATTGATCTAATTTTTTCACTCATTTCTAAAGTTACATGATCATTTTCAATTCCAATATTTTTTGGAGGATCATCTCTTCCAATAATTGATACTATCGCTTTTAAAAAATTGTCTCTTTTCCAATCAGTATAAATAACATTGTCACAATGTGATCTTCTCCAAGGTTGACTTGCATCTATGTTAGCTGAAATAGTTGATATTTTTTTACTAGTTATAATACACCCATAAGGTCTACCAAAAGAACAATAAATAAAACCAGTATAGTAAGCAATGTTGTGCATTGAAGTTAAAATAATCATATCAAGATTATTTTTATCCATCACAGATCTAAGTTTACTTACTCTTTGATCATATTCTTTATTTGAAAAAGGAAGTTTAACTTTTTCACCATTCTTTAATGTAAAAAAATCAGGTCGTTCCATAAATAATTAAAATTTTAATTTAAAGCAATGTATCTTTTATTCCATCGCATTATAAGACTGTAATAAATTAGTGACACAAAAAGAAAAAAACCACCAACAATTGTGTTTGTTGATGGAACTTCATTTATACCAAAAAGTGGCAACCATACCCAAAAAATTCCACCAATAACTTCAGTTAAAGATAATAAAGTTAGTTCAGCGGCTGGAATAGCTTTTGATCCAATCGAATATAAAATAAGGCCCAAACATACTATGGTTCCGTGTAATGAAAACATTGCACTATTATAACTTGTAGCAAAAAATGGTTGGCCTTTAGCTAAAATCATTATCGTGGCCATTAAAAAGCAAAATAAGCCAGCAACTGCAACAGTAGTAAATTTAGGAGTTTCTTTTCTCCATCTGAGAGTTACTGAAAATATAGAAAAACCTATGGATGACGTGATTCCAAAAACAAATCCTATTAAAGAATTTTTTTCAGTATTTCCTACAGCCATTATAATAATTCCTATGGTGGCAATAATTATTGATATCCAAACATTTAATGAAATTTTTTCTTTTAAAAATAAGAAAGCCAATAAAGCAGTAAAAAAAGGCATAGCAGCTAAACATAAAAGAGTAATAGCCGCAGAAGTATTGGTTATTGAGTAAATAAAAGAAATCATTGCTATTCCAAGCCCAATTCCACCAACAAGTCCGGATTTACCTACTTTTTTATAATTTTTATAAAAATTTATTCCCTCTTCAAAGTACAAATATAGATTTAAAATAATAAAAATTGTCAAACCTCTTCCAAAAATATATTGCCAAGGTACCATGTGAGGGTCACTCATATATCTTACAACTAATGGGCCAAAGGACCATAAAAGACCGGCAAATAAAACAACGGGTACAGCTATTTTTTCATTTTTAAGCTCAATCATATTCAGATGTTTAATTCTAATTAGTTTGAACTACAACAAAAATTACTCTAACTAGATTAAAATCTTTTGAGAATGATTTGGGAAGTAACAATCAACAATATCACCTTTTTTAAATTTAGATTTACCTGAGGGTAACAAAGTCCAAATATTTGATTTTACAAATGATTGAATTCTAAAAGACTCTTGCCCTTTCAAAATTTCAGTTTCAATTTTACCATTTTTAGTTGTATTAAATTTACTTTTAACGAATCTTGTAAAATTCTTTTTTTTTATAAATTGGTTTTTTAAAATTGCTTTTAAAGGTTTTTCCTCTGAAATTTCTAATATCTCTTGTAAATATGGATAAACAAAAAACCTAAAACATGCAGCAGAGGAGATCGGATTTCCTGGAAGACCAAAGATGACTTTATTTTTACTTTTTAATTTAGCAAATAAAATTGGTTTACCAGGTCTTATTTGAACACCTTTAAAATAATTTGAAAGTTTAAACTTTTTAACAACACTAGGAATAAAATCAAATTTTCCAGCTGATACCGCACCAGACGTAAGAATAATATCAATCTTTGAATTAAATGTTTTTTTAATTATTTTTTCAAATTTAATTTCATGTTTGTCTCTTAATATTCCTCCATTCCTAAAATTAAATAGGAAATTATTATTTAAGGATTGTATGTAATAACTATTTGAATTTCTAACTTTCCATTCTGGAATCTTGTCTTTATTAGATATTTCATTACCTGTTGAAAAAAATAATATATTTGGTTTTTTTTTTACTTTAATTGAGTTAATCCCTAAAGATTTAAAAGCCAAAATATGACCTGATTGTAAAATAGTTCCTTTTTTAACTAATAAATCATCTTTTTTAAAATCAGAACCTTTGAATCTTATGTGCTGATATTTTTTGATTTTCTTATCAATGACAATATATTCTGGTTTTTTTTTATTTGGGTAAAAAACAGCTTGCTCAACTGGTATAATTGTATCAAAACCTTTTGGTATAATTGAACCTGTCATTATTTCAAAAGTTTGAAATTTTTGAAATTTTTTGTTTATTAATTTATCCCCAGCTGCGATTGTTCCTAAAATCTTAAATAATTTATTTTTTTTTTTATTTAAACTGTTGGTATCTTTTGAATTTATCACATATCCATCAAAAGCAGCATTATTTGCTGCAGGATTATTTACTTTTGAAAAAATATTCTCTGCTGAAACTCTGTTAATGCAACTATCAGTTTTTAAAATTTCATAATCTATTTTAATTTTTGATTTTTTTAGTATGTTTCTTGATTTTTTATAACTAATCATTTTCCATTATCTTATAAGCTTTTTCTAAATCTTCTTTAGTATTAATGTTAAAAAAAGGGTCTCTTTTCTCATATTCAATATTAATTGTTTCTACTCCTACATTATCTGCCCATACTTCCACTTTTCTCTCTCCTTTTTGAAGATCTGTCTCTAGTTTTTTTAATAAATCTAAAGACCAGAGTCCAAATATATTATGTCTTGTTTCTTTATTTTTAATAAAAAATAATTTACTTTTTTTAATATCAATATTTTCATAAAAAATTTCCAATTCTTTATTTGTAAAAAAAGGCGTGTCTGAAGGAAACGTTGAAATCCATTCATAATCTTTTTTTTGATCTTTTATCCATTTCATAGCTGTCAAAATACCACCCAAAGGTCCTAATCCCTCTTCAAAATCTTTTGTAGTTAATATCTTGCTTGAGTCTTTAAATCTAATTGGATTATTTGTTACAACTAAAATTTCATTAAATTGGTCTATTATTTCAGATAGAATATAATCAATTAATATTTTTCCATGGAATTTTACTTGAGATTTATCCTCACCAAATCTTTTGGACTTTCCGCCCGCTAGTACAACACCTAAAATCTTGTTATGATCCATCAAAGAAAATATAAAACATTAATAATCGATTTAAAGAAATAATATGGATTTAAAGATTTTAGAAATAGCCTCAAATACTGAGAACAACAGAGTAATTGATAATTACACCCATAAATCAAAAAATAAAAATCCCATATGTGGAGATGAAATGGAAATTAGTCTCGTAATTAAAAATAATAAAATAATTGATATGGGTTATCAATGTAAGTCATGTGTCTACTGCCAAGCTTCAGTAAGCCTACTTTCACAGAGTGTAAAAAATGAAAATTTAGATGAAATCAAAAACTTCATAGCATCTTGTGAAAAGATATTTGAAAATACTAAATTCACTTTAGAAAAAAAATGGAATAATTTTAAAGAACTCTTTGATAAAAAACATGAGTCCAGAAAAGAATGCTTGCTTCTTCCTGTGCGAACTCTCTTAAAAGCTATTAATGACTAAATTGAAAAAAAAACTTTTGAAAAAAGCTTTTATTGCAGGTTTCTTTTCAACACTTACAATTGGAATATTAGCTATTTTAACTTACAAAAGTCCATTTGGTTTATTTATTGCAGCATCTTTTGGGTCCTCTATGGTTTTGTTATTTGGTTTTCCTGAAAGTCCATTTGCACAACCAAAGAATGTTTTTTTTGGTCATCTTGTATCTGCAAGCGTTGGTGTTTTTTTTGTAAACTTAATACCATTGCCAATTTATATAAGTATTGCATTTGCTGTTGGTATAGGAATTTTTTTAATGATTTTGCTCGATGTAGTGCACCCTCCTGCTGGTGGAAACCCTATACTGGTAATAATAGGAAGTGTCTCTTATGATTATTTAATTTTTCCAGTTATTACTGGATGTATAATTATTATTTTATTAGCAATATTTATTAATAAATTAATATTAAAAAAAAAATATCCACTTAAATATTAATATGAATTCAAAATACAAAGTTACAAAATTTATAAAAAATAAATTTGAGAATATTGAAGATTTAATATCCATCGAAGAACCTTTGGAAATTTCCTTAAAATTTAAAGAAAAAGATGAATGGTTAACAAAAAGCTTATCTATAACTATGAGAACACCAGGTCATGATGAAGATTTAGTTAGAGGCTTTTTATTCAATGAGCAAATAATTCAAAACATAAAAGACATCAAAAGTATAGAAAGCTACGGTGAAAAAGTTGGTCAATACAAAATACAAAATAAAATATTGGTTACATTAAATAATTCTGAAAATATCAATATTTCAAAAATAAAAAGAGATTTTTTGACCAATTCATCTTGTGGCGTATGTGGTAAATCATCTTTAGATGCACTTGAGATTGTAAAAAAAGATAAAACACCAAAATCAAATCCTAAATTAACTAAAGATGTCATTATTGAATCACCAACAACTCTTAGAAAGAATCAATCTGAATTTTCAAAAACTGGGGGTATTCATGCTAGTGGATTATTCTCTTCTGATGGAAAATTAATATCATTAAGAGAAGATGTTGGAAGACACAATGCATTAGATAAAATGATTGGAGACTCTTTGCTAAAAGATATTTTAGAGCCTAATGATCAATTTGTGACATGTTCTGGTCGTTTAAACTTTGAATTAGTGCAAAAAGTATTGATGACAAATATTGGATTAATGATAGGTGTGGGTGCGCCAACTAGCCTTGCGATTGATCTAGCGAATAAATTTGACATGACCTTGGTTGGTTTCGTAAAAGATGCTAGTTTTAATATTTACACAAATAACCAAAAAGTTATTGTGAGTTAAAAAAGGAATTTTGAGGTGTCTAAAAATATAAGTAATTTATCTGGTAGAATTGGTCTAAAAGACAACTTGTTTAAAAAGATGTCAGAAAACATTCTTAGTGAGTCTCCAAAGGATATTTCTGAAATTGCTAAAGAATACAATTTGGGTGTTTCAACTATTCATGGTGCAGAAAGCTTCTATGAATTTTTAAGACCTTCTCACAGAGAGAAAAAAGCTTTTGTTTGCAATGGTAGCGCTTGCATGTGTGCTGGAACTCAAGAAAAGTTAAAAGATAAATTAAAAGAAAAACTTGGTAATGATAAAGTTGGAGAAATGTTCTGCCTAGGGCATTGTTATGAGAATAATGCATTCCATTATGATGGTGAAAACTATGCTGGAAAAGATATTGAAAAAATAGATCAAATTCTTAAAGGTGAAAATATCAAACAAGAAAAATTTTTTTCAAAAAGCTATGCAACTACAAGCTTTTTAATGGATGAAAGTTTATCTTCAGTAGATTCATTTCAAAAATATTTAACTCAATTTTTAAAAACTAATAAAAAAGAAATAGTAAAAACTTTACTTGATTCAAATTTAACAGGAAGAGGTGGAGCTGGGTTTCCAACAGGTATGAAATGGGATTTTTGCAGTAAAGCTCAGTCAGAAAAAAAATACGTAATTTGTAATGCTGATGAAGGTGACTCTGGAGCCTTTTCAGATAGATATTTATTAGAAGATCAGCCACTTAAAGTTTTATTTGGAATGGTAATTTGTGGTTATGTAATTGGAAGTAACGAGGGAGTTTTATATATTAGGGGTGAATATCCAAAATCTATAGAAGCAATCAACGGATGTATTAATGAATTAAAAAAATCTGGTTTATTGGGTGAAAATATTTTGGGAACAGATTTTTCTTTTGATTTAAATATTTGTATTGGCCAAGGTGCCTATATTTGTGGTGAAGAAACTGCATTGATTGCATCCATAGAAGGTAGAAGAGCTGAAGTAGATGTAAGACCTCCTTTTCCTGTAACGGAAGGACTTTATAAAAAACCTACTGTGGTAAATAATGTTGAAACTTTAGCAGCAGCCTCTGGAATTTTAATTAATGGTGCAAATAAATTTGCTGCTATTGGAAATAAAAAATCAGCAGGAACAAAATTAGTTTGTCTAGATAGTTTTTTTAAAAATCCTGGTGTTTATGAAATTGATATGGGCACTCCAATGAAAACAATATTTAATGAAATTGGTGGAGGTTACACAGAGGAAATTAAAGCATTTCAAATTGGTGGTCCTTTAGGAGGTGTAGTGCCTATTTCTGAAATAGATAACTTAAACTTAGATTTTCAAGAATTCACTTCTAAAGGTTTTATGTTAGGTCATGCCAGTGTTGTAAGTATTCCAAAAGATTTTCCTATGACTGAATATATTCATCATTTATTTGAATTTTCTGCTGAAGAATCTTGTGGTAAATGTTTTCCAGGTAGACTTGGATCTTACAGAGGTAAGGAAATGTTTGATCAAGCAAAAAAGAAAACAGCTAAAATTCCACTTAAATTACTAAATGAATTATTAGTCACCATGCAAAAAGGCTGTTTATGTGCTCTTTGTGGGGCAATACCCACCCCTATTATGAACATCTTAAAATATTTTGGTGATGAAATGAAAAGTGATATGGTAAAAGATAATTAATGAGTTCTGAAAAACGAAAAATTGCTTATATAGATGGTAAACCCTATGAAATTGGTGCTAACCATACTTCTATTTTAAAATTTGTTAAAAGTTATGTTGGAGAAAAAAAAGTTCCAACTCTTTGTGATGATCCAAACCTAGCCCCTTATGGTGCGTGTAGAGTTTGTTCTGTTGAAGTAGCATTAGAAAAAGATGGTCCGACTAAAATAGTAGCATCTTGTCATACTCCAGTAGCTGAAAATCAACATATTTTTACTTCAAATGAGAATCTTCATAATTTAAGAAAAAATATTGTAGAATTGGTTTTAAGTGACCATCCAATGGAATGTGACACATGTGAAGTTAATAATAACTGTGAACTTCAAACAGTTGCAAATGATTTAGGTATTTCAGATCACAGATATAACAACCCAAAACAACACAAAGGTATTCCAAGAGATACTTCTCACGATTATATGAGAATGAACTTAGATAACTGTATCAATTGCGGAAGATGCGTAAGAGCATGTGATGAAATACAAGGGTCTTTTGTATTAACAATGTCTGGTAGAGGATTTGAGTCTAGAATAACAACAGATAATGATATGATGTTTGGAGACTCATCATGTGTATCTTGTGGAGCTTGTGCGCACACATGTCCAACTGATGCAATTTCAGATGTTTTTCAATCTAAATCAGCTGCTGTAGATAAAAAAGTTAGGACTACTTGTTCTTATTGTGGAGTGGGTTGTAATTTAGAAGCATCAATTAAAGACAATAAAGTTGTAGCAATAGATACACCAAAACAAACTGAAGTAAATGCTGGCCATACTTGTATTAAAGGAAGATACGCATTTGGTTTTTATGACCATCCAGACAGATTAAAAACACCTTTAATTAAAAAAAATGGTAAATTTGAAGAAGCTAGTTGGGATGAAGCTTATGATTTTATTAAAAAAGAAATGCAAAGAATTGTTAAAGATCATGGTCCAGACGCATTTGCTGGAATTTCATCAGCAAGATGTACTAATGAAGAAAATTATGTTTTTCAAAAAATGATAAGAGCAGCTGTAGGTACAAACAGTGTTGATTGTTGTGCAAGAATTTGTCACTCACCTACTGCTTGGGGAATGCAGCAAACATTTGGCACAGGTGCTGCAACAAATTCAACTGAAGATATTTATCATGCAGATCTATTTTTAGTAATTGGAGCAAACCCAACAAATGCCCACCCTGTTACAGGAGCTAAGATCAAACAACAGGTTATGAAAGGTAAAAAGCTTATAGTTTTAGATCCAATTACAACTGAACTTGCAAAACTTGCTGACTATCACATTAAATTAAGACCAGGAACTAATGTTGCAGTACTTAATATGATGTTACATTTTATAATTAAATCTAAATTATATAATGAAGATTTTATAAGAGACAGAACTGAAGGATTTGATAATTTCCTTAAAGAAATTGAGAGACAAGATGTTGATCATTTAGCAAAAGTTGCTGGAGTTGATAAACAACTAGTTAAGGAAGCTGCAATAGCTTATGCAACAGCAAAAAACTCTATGGAGTTCCATGGTTTAGGAGTGACTGAACATGAGCAAGGTTCAAAAACTGTAATGTTAATTGCTGACCTTGCAATGATCACTGGAAATATTGGGAGAAAAGGAGTTGGAGTTAATCCTTTAAGAGGTCAAAACAATGTTCAAGGTGCAGCTGATATGGGTTGCCAACCACATCAAGGGGCTGGATATTTTGAAGTTGCAGATGAAAAAAATCAAAAATTTTACTCAGAAAAATATGGTGTAACACATCCAACTAAAGCTGGATTGAAAATTCCTCAAATGTTTGATGCTGCTATTAAAAAAGAAATAAAAGGAATTTGGATTATTGGAGAAGACATTGTTCAAACTGATCCAAATAGTGCGCATGTAGTAGACGCTATGAATTCATTAGAATTATTAGTAGTACAAGAAATATTTATGAGTGAAACAGCAAAACTTGCTACTGTTGTTTTACCAGGAACTACATTCTTAGAAAAAGATGGAACATTTACTAATACAGAAAGAAGAGTGCAAAGAGTTAATCGAGCAGTTCCTCCACTACCAGGAACGAAACCTGATGGAGTTATAGTAACTGACATGATGCAAAAACTAGGATTTGACCAGCCAGACTATGATGCTGATCAAGTGCTTGCAGAAATTGCTGATATAGTACCTTTTTTCAAAGGTATAACTCGAGAAAGATTAGGAAAATTAGGGTTACAATGGCCTGTAAAAGAGGATGGTACAGATACACAAATATTACATACAGAAGAATTTAAATTAGGCAGAGGTCGACTAAAAAGTTTTGATTGGAAAGAGTCTACTGAAGTTACAAACAACCAAAAAAACTATCCATTAATATTAACGACCAGCAGAGTATTACAACATTACAATGCCGCAACAATGACTAGAAGAACTAATAATATTAATATTGTTGATGAAGATATTTTGTTGATACATCCAAAAGATGCAAAGGAAAGAGATTTAAACACAGGTGATATTGGAAGATTATATTCAGGTAGAGGTGAAGTTGCCTTAAAAGTTGAAGTTACTGATAAAGTTAAAGAAGGAATTGTCTTTACTACATTCCACTTCCCAGAACATATGGTAAATATGGTAACTGGACATGGTAAAGATGAAGAAACAATGTGTGCAGAATATAAAGTTTCCTCTGTACAGGTTCAAAAAATTTCAAACCAATTCAAAACTGAAGTTAAACCAAAAGAACATCAAGCAGAAGTTAGTTAAATCTAATGACCATTGGATGGTGTTTTGATAATACTTATTACAAATTACCAGACTCATTTAAAGAGAATATAAATCCTATACCAGTTAAAAATCCTGAATTAATTATTTTAAATAAAAATCTTGCAGGCGAATTAAATCTCGATTTTTCGAATTTAAATAACGAACAAATTTCAAAACAACTCTCAGGAAATTCACTTCCTGAAGGAAGCAATAGTATTGCCCAAGCATACGCAGGTCATCAGTTTGGTCATTTCACAATGTTAGGTGATGGTAGAGCAGTTTTGATTGGTGAACATTTATCAAAGAAAAAAGATAGATATGACATTCAATTTAAAGGATCTGGAAAAACTGCTTTTTCAAGAAATGGTGATGGTAGAGCTGCTTTAGGTCCAATGTTAAGGGAGTATATTATTAGTGAAGCAATGCATAAACTTAATATACCTACAACAAGAAGTTTAGCAGTTGTTAAAACAGGAGAAGAGGTAATTAGAGAAACGCCCCTACAAGGAGCATTACTTACTAGAGTTGCATTAAGTCATATTAGAGTTGGAACTTTTCAATATATTGCTGCTAGAGAAAAAAAAGATGAGCTAGAAATTTTATTAAACTATGTAATTAATAGACATTATCCAAATATCAAAAACTCAAAAAATAAAGCAATAGATCTTTTAAAAATTGTTTTAGATAAACAGATTGATCTTGTGGTTAATTGGATGAGAGTTGGTTTCATTCATGGTGTAATGAATACAGATAATATGAGTATTTCTGGTGAGACAATTGATTATGGACCCTGTGCTTTTATGGATACTTATGATCCAAAAACAGTTTTTAGTTCAATCGATCAAACTGGGAGATATGCTTATTGCAATCAACCTATGATCACTAAATGGAATCTTTCAAGATTTGCAGAATGTTTAATACCATTAATAGATAAAAATCAGGATGAAGCAGTAAACATAGCGACGGAAATTATTAATTCTTTTGAAAAAAAATATGAAGAAAAATGGCTCAATATGATGAGAGATAAATTAGGTTTATTTGGAACAGATGAAAAAGATAAATTACTAATTTTAGATTTGTTGACTTGGATGCACCAAAATAAAGTTGATTACACAAATACATTTTGTCATTTAATGAATTTAACAATTGAACACAATAATAGTTATGAAAGTGATGATTTTCTCAACTGGAAGAAAAGATGGCAAGAGAGATTAAAAATAAATAATAACAGTCCTGAAAAATATATAAATTTAATGAGAAGTGTTAATCCTCTTGTAATACCAAGAAATCATAAAGTTGAAGAAGCTTTAATAGAAGTAAATGAAGATAGCATGGATTCACTAAGTAAAATTTTAGAAGCTGTGAGTGAACCTTATTCAATACAAAAAGACATAATAGATTATCAAATACCTTCTTCTTTAAATGATAAATATCAAACTTTTTGTGGAACTTGATTAAAGAACGTAAGGCTCTGGTCGAGCTTTCTTGCCTAAAACTCTTTCAACTGCCATGTTAGAAATATCAATTGACTGATATGCTCCTGTAGTTATCAGTTCTGTTAATGCTCTTCCAATTCCTGGTGCTTGCATTAGACCTCTGCCAGTAAATCCTGTAGCTAAATAAACATTTTCAAACTTCGGATGTTTTCCCACAACAGCATTATTGTCTAGTCTATTACAATCATAGTAACCAGCCCATCCTCCAGTTAATTTTAATTCCTCCATTGCTGGAATTCTATGTGCTAAAGCAGGCCAAACAAGCTCTTCAAAATCATCCCATGCCGGCTCAAGGTCACTCGCATCAAAAACAGATTTAGGTGAGCCCGCTAAATATTCTTTTCCTTCTGGTCTCCAATAAACACCTGTTGTTAAATCTCCAGTCAAAGGCATTTCAGGAATGTGTTTTGGACACTTGACTCTGAACACCGTGTGTTTTTGAGGTTCAACTGGAATATCTTCTAAAAGTTCTTTAGTCCAACATCCAGCAGCTGAAATAATTGTTTTAGCTTTTATTTCTGAAAGAGTTTTAACTTCTCCTTTTATAAATTCAGCTCCAAGCTCTATAGCTTTGCTTTTTAATGCGCTATGAAACATGAAAGGATCAATCCATCCTTCACTTTGATTATCAGTAAAGGTTGCAGTTTCAATGCCTTCATTATTTATATATGGAAAAACTTTTGATAATTCAGATCCCTTAATATTTTTTGTTCCAGCTTCACAAGCTTTATGATTTTCTAAAGCTTTGTATTGCTCCTCAGCATGCTCAGGTCCAAACATTAATAAATAACCATTAGTTACCATACTTGCAGTTGGTTTGGGATTTTTTTCTGTTTTAAGTAATTCAGGTATTTGAAAAATAAATTCTCTTGCAAATTTTCCCAATAAAATATTTTCTTTTTGAAAGAATTGTCTTCTAAAACCACCTAATGAAAGTGGGAAAGAAGCAGATTTATAAGTTGGATCTCTTTCGATTACTTTTACTTTTCTGCCTTCTTTAGATAAAAAATAAGCTGACGCAGCTCCGATAATTCCACCACCAACTATTACAACATCATCCATTTAATTTAATATTAATAAGTTAAAATTCAGAAATAGTGCATAGCTACACCAAAGTAAATAGGGAATCATTAAATAATAACTTACAAAATTGACACGTTTAAATCTTATAATAAGAATAATTATCAAGGAAATTAAAATTATTAATACAAGCAATGCTAAAAATATTTGATGTAATCCAAAGAATACAATACTCCAAGTTGTATTAAAAACTATATGAATGAAATAAATATAAACTGTGTTTATATCTCGATTTTTTGAATGCCAAAAAAACCAGATTGCTAGTGTCATCATCAAATATAATGTTGTCCAAACAGGTGCGAATACCCAATCTGGTGGATTAAAATTTGATTTTATAAGCTGAGAATACCAAGGTTCTTTATAGCTTATTGACACCAAACCCCCAACAAATGACGCTGAAAAAGTAATAATAAAAAAAAGTATGAATGATAAAAATTTGTTTTTTAACATGTATCTATTATACAATAAATCATGGAAGATAAAAAAATTATTTGGATTACAGGAGCTAGTAGTGGAATCGGTAAGGCGCTAGCTATCAAATTTGCTGAAAACGGATGGATTGTTGCAGCTTCAGCTAGACGAGAAAATTTATTAAATGAACTTAAACAAATTAATCAAAATATATACCCCTTTCCACTAGATGTAACTGAAATTGAAAATTGCAAAACAGTAGCTAAAAAAATATTAGAGCAATTTAAAAATATAGATATTTGTGTCTTTGGTACTGGAATGCATGATCCAAAATCAGAAAAAACATTTAATTTAAAAAAAATAAGAGAAATTATGGAAGTAAATTATTTTGGAACTATGAATTCTATAAATTCTATCTACGAATATTTTTCTGAAAAAAAAAGTGGCCAAATTTCTATAATTTCTTCAGTTGCAGGATATAGAGGTTTACCTGCTGCTGGTGCATATTGTGCATCAAAAGCTGCTCTTACTAGCTTTGCTGAGAGCTTAAATTTCGATATGTTAAAAAAAAATGTAAGAGTATCATTAATAAGTCCTGGTTTTATTAAAACTCCCATGACAGATCAAAATGATTTTCCAATGCCAATGATAAAATCTCCAGAATTTGCAGCAAACGAAATCTATAAAGGTCTAACTATAAAGAAAACATTTGAAATACATTTTCCAAAAGCATTTACATATTTTTTAAAGTTTCTTCAAATATTGCCCAGCAGTATGTATTTCAAACTAGTTGCTAAAGGAATGAAAAAAATAGACTATTAATCTTTAACAAATACTACTGTTAATTCAGCAACTTTAATTCCAAACTTAGTCATAGTCGCTCTATTAATTGCAACCCTATCATCTTGTTTAAAAATCCAATCATCAAATGTAATTTTCATCTCTTTGCCTTTTACGGGTACTAATAAAACATATTCAAATTTAAAGGCTGGACCATAAGAGTAACCTTTTGCCTTTCCAACAACATCACCTGCTGTACCCTCGTAATTATTTTCATCAATTTTGTTAATAGTCCATTCTCTATTTTGAACTTCTCCATCATCCCAATTAAACTTTTCTTTTAAAATTAATTGTTTGCCATCCCACGTACCATCTAAATCTGCTGAAAATTGTCTTGTTACTTTACCAGATCTGTTTTGAAGGACGCCCCATGCCTTAACATTTCCTGATAAATATTCCTCAATAATTAATCTTGGTTCTTTATTTTTAAAATCTTCTGGTTTCATAACACTATTATTTGAACAGTTTGTAATTAAGAATAAAGAGATTATCAATAAAATTGATTTAAAGTTTATTATTTTGCTCACATGTCTCCTTCATATTTCTATTTATTTTGAATTGAGAATTGAATTAAGTCAATATTTTTTGATTTAAATCCAGCTTCACAATAAGAAAGATAAAACTCCCACATTCTTTTAAAAGTAGAGTCAAATCCCTGTTGTTTAATTAAGTCCCATTTTTTATTAAACTCATCTCTCCAAAAAGCAAGAGTATTTGAATAGTGATCAGCATAAGAATCGTAAGACTTTATAGTCAGACCATTATCTGAAACGTACCTATTCAAGCTATTTTTACTTGGAAGAAATCCTCCAGGAAAAATATATTTTTGAATAAAATCTTGTTTATTTTTATATCGATCAAATAAACTATCATCTATTGTAATCGCTTGGATAGCTGCTTTGCCGTTTGTAGATAGGTTATTTTTAATGGTCTTGAAATAACTTTCTAAATAATTTTGACCAACTGCTTCTATCATTTCAATAGATGCTATTGAGTTATATTTGTTTTTTAAATCTCTATAATCTTTAATTTCAATATTAACCTTTTCATTCAAACCACATTTATAAATTCTTTCTTTAGCATATTCGAATTGTTTTTTAGAAATAGTAATACAATCAAGTTTTACGTCATATTTTTTTCCCAGATACTCAGCAAAACCTCCCCAGCCACATCCTATTTCTAAAACTTTATCTCCATTTTTTGGTTTGATTAAATCAATTAACTTTTGATACTTGTTATTTTGAGCTTCAGATAGATCTTTTGTTTTTTCATCAAAAATGGCACTTGAATAAGTCAAAGTTTTATCAAGCCAAAGTGAAAAAAATTCATTTCCTAAATCGTAATGTTTTGCAATATTTTCTTTGCTACGATTTTTGGTATTTTTAATTAATAAATTTTTAATAAAATTAATTAATGGGAAGTCAAGTAAACCAGAAAATTTATAAATAATTTTGATATTTCTAGCGGTAATTTCTATTAGGTTCGATAAATTATCTGTTTCAAATTCATCTCGCATGTAAGATTCGGCAAAACCCACACTACCTCCTTTAATCAAATTAAAAGTAAAGTTTGGTTTTTTAATCTTAAGCTTTGCTTTTAAAGAATCTTCAGGATTGCCAAATTTTAATTGCTTTCCTTCATAATCGGTAATTTCTAGGTGCCCAACTTTAATATTAGCCAATGTTTTAAAGACTAATTTATCTGATAGAGAATTTAAGCTCATTTATTTTCAAAAGTAATATTATTTTTAATTTTTAATTTTTTTTTTATGTACCTTATTCCTTTGGTCCATAATTTAAACGCTTCAAAATGTATCGCTATTATAATTTTAAAGGTCATTAATGGATGTTTTAAGTAAGATCTTATTAACTCTGAACTTGTAAAGTCTCGCCTTATGCCATCTTGAGAGGCATACAATATTTTTTCATTTGATTGATATTGATCAATTATGACTGATATTTTCTCTGTAGGTTTTAGAACTCTAAAAAAATAATTACAATCCATTTCAATAAATGGTGATACATGAAATTTCTTTTCACAATTATGTTGTAAAAGATTGTTGTTTTCTACTTTAAAAATATAAGTGTGTTGTTCTCCAAATGTATTTTTAACTTCATATAATATTGATATTAGTTCTTCATTCTTGTCGTAAACATAAAAAACGCTCAATGGATTAAACACATAACCAAAAATTCTTGGGTAGCATAAAAGCTTTATTTTTATATTTTCAGAAATTATTTTATTTTCTTTTAAATTTTTTTTTACCCACTCAATAAGCGAAGATCCATCTCTATCTCCATGATCTTTATCAAAAAAACTTATTAAATTAAAACTATTATAAGAAAAGAAACTAATTTTTTGATCTAAAATTTTTAATTCAGATAAATCAATTAGTAATGAAAATACTTGATATTTAAAAAAATGTATCTTTGGTTTAAATCTTTTATGAATTACAGTGCCATTATAAATTGAGCTAGTCATTAAGGTTTTTTAGCATATCAATAGATGATTTTATTCCATCTTCATGAAAACCGTAACCAAAATAACTACCACAAAAAAGAATGTTTCTTTTATTTTGTAAATTTATAAGCTGACTTTGATAATTTAAAGCTGATTGATCAAAATATGGGTGGGTAAATGTTACTTTCTTAATAATTTTAGATTGATCAATTTCAAAATATGGATTTAATGTTAAAAATATATTCTCTTCACATTTTAAATTTTGTAATAAATTTAACCAATATGTAATTGAATTCTTTTCAATTTCATCTTTTTTAATTGAAGAATTCCATGAAGACCAAACTTTTGGGTTTTTTGGCATAATCGATTCGTCTGTGTGGATATAGGCGATGTTTTTTTTGTAACTAAAATTTGATAAAATTTTTTTTTCTTCTTCTGAAGGGCTTTCAATTATAGAAAGTGCTTCATCTGCATGGGTAGCTAAAATAACTTTGTCATAATCAAAAAATTCACTTTCACCTCCATAATATAAATCGACTCCATTAGTTTTAGATTTAATCTTTTTAACTGGGTAGTTTTTAAAATGTTCACCGCTTATTTTAGAAAGAATATTTTCAACATACGTTCTACTACGATTTTTGACTGTGTACCATTGAGGTCTATTTTTTATCTTAAATAACCCATGATTTTGAAAAAATTTTATAAAAAATTTTAATGGCATTTGTGTTGCTTCATGTGGTGGCATAGACCAAATAGCTGAAACCATAGGTATTAAATGATAATCTATAAATTCTTTTGAGAGTTTTTCTTTTTTTAAATAGTCACCAAGAATAATTTCTTCGTCAAACTTAGTAAAATTATCACACTTCTTATAAAATTTAATTATATCAAAAAACATTCTCAAGAATTTAAAATTTATTAGATTAGATCTATTTGAAAAAATACCATTTAGACCTCTTCCACAATACTCAAAAGCTGTATCCTTTACTGATACTGCGAAAGACATGTCACTTTTTTCTATTTCGATTTTATTTTCTTCAAAAAATTTTATTAAATTAGGATATGTTTTAAAATTAAAAACTATAAAACCAATATCTACTGCTATTTTTTTTGTTCCAATTTTTAAATCTAGAGTATGTGAATGACCTCCAAAATGATCATCTTTTTCAAAAATGTCTACGTGATGTTTTTTAGATAGATAATGGGCAGCACTTAAACCAGAAATTCCTGAACCAACTACGGCAATTTTCATTTATTTTTATGCCGCATCTTCTTTGAATTCATCCATGCTAGGACATGTACAAAAAATATTCTTATCTCCATATACATTGTCTACTCTTGCAACTGGAGGCCAAAATTTATTAGCTTTTAAAAATTTAGCTGGATAAGCAGCTTCTTCTCTAGTGTATTTATGTGTCCAATTATCAGATGTAAGCTCAATGTCTGTATGTGGAGCATTTTTAATTGGGTTATCAACTTTATCAAATTTACCAGATTTAATTTGATCTATTTCTTGTTTTATTTTTATTAAAGTATCACAAAACCTATCTAACTCAGATAAGCTTTCACTTTCTGTAGGTTCAATCATCATTGTACCTGCTACTGGCCAAGACATTGTTGGGGCATGAAAACCAAAATCAATTAATCTTTTTGCGATATCTTCTTCAGTAACACCTGTTTCTGATTTTATTGTTCTAATATCAATAATACACTCATGTGCAACATTACCTTTGGATCCTTTATATAAAATTGGAAAATGATCTTTTAGTCTATTAGCAATATAGTTTGCATTTAATATTGCAACTTGTGTAGCAAGTTTTAATCCTTTGGACCCCATCATTTTAATGTACATCCAAGAAATTGATAAAATACTTGAACTACCCCATGGAGCAGCAGAAACTGCACCAATGCCTGTTGCAGGACCACAATCTTTAACAACTGGATGATTTGGAAGATAAATTTCTAAATGTCTTTTACAGGCAATGGGTCCCATACCTGGTCCACCTCCACCATGAGGAATGCAAAATGTCTTATGTAAATTAATATGACAAACATCAGGACCAAAATTTCCTGGTTTTGCTATTCCTACTAAGGCATTTAAATTTGCACCATCCATATAAACTTGACCACCATGTGTATGAATTAATTCACATATCTCTGTAATTTTTTCCTCAAACACTCCATGAGTAGATGGATAAGTCACCATTAAAGCTCCTAGATTTGCAGAATGTAATTCAGTTTTTTTCTTTAAATCATCAAAATCTACGTTACCTTCTTTATCGCAATTAACTACAACTACTTTCATTCCTACCATCTGAGCACTTGCTGGATTAGTTCCATGTGCTGAACTTGGTATTAAACATATATTCCTATTAGCTTCGCCTCTATCTAAATGATATTTTCTAATAACCATTAAGCCTGCATATTCTCCTTGAGCACCTGCATTAGGTTGAAGAGAAACACCAGAAAAACCTGTAATAGATCTCAACCAATTTTTAAGGTCAGTAAATAAAGTCCTAAAACCTTCCATTTGTTCTATTGGAACAAATGGATGAGGTTCAGCAAATTCTCTCCAAGAAATTGGTATCATTTCAGCAACAGCATTTAATTTCATTGTGCACGATCCAAGCGCAATCATGGTTCTATTTAAAGCAATGTCTTTATCCTCAAGCTTTTTAAGATATCTCAACATTTCTGTTTCTGAATGGTACGAATTAAAAACTTGATGTTCTAAATATTTTGAAGTCCTTAACAAATTTTTAGGTAAATTTGGTAAATTTTCTGTTGGGTTTTCTTTAATTGACTCGGCAGCATTAAAAATCTTCAATAATTGATTTGCTCTATAAACATTTTTCTTTTCATCAAAAGATACTGTTAACATCTCAGAATTTACTTTTCGAATATTTACCTTTTGATCAAGAGCATTTTTGTAAATTTGATCTGTTTTTTCTTTAGTAATAATCGTAACAGTATCAAAAAAATAATCTGAATATAGCTCATAGCCTGATTGTTTTAATTTATCTGCAAAGTTTTTTGTTAATTGAGAAACTCTTTCAGAAATATTTTTAATTCCATCAGGTCCATGGTAAATAGCATAAGCTGCTGAAACTATTGCTAATAAAGCTTGTGCTGTGCAAATATTGCTTGTGGCCTTATCTCTTCTGATATGTTGCTCTCTAGTTTGTAAAGATAGTCTGTAAGCTTTATTTCCATGTCTATCCACTGAAACGCCAACAATTCTTCCTGGCATTGATCTTTTAAACTCATCTTTTGTTGCAAAAAACGCAGCATGCGGACCACCATACCCCATAGGAATTCCAAATCTTTGTGAACTTCCAATAGCAATATCGGCACCAAGTTCTCTCGGTGTTTTTAGTTTAGCTAGTGCTAACAAATCACAAGCTAGTATGGCTTTACCATTTTTTTTATGTATTTTACTTATTGATTCACTCGGATCTTTAATATCTCCTAAAGTTCCTGGATATTGTAATATTCCACAAACTAAATCCTCTTTTACTTGGTCAAGTATTTTATTTTCTTTGCCAACTAAAACTTTTAAACCCATGGGTTCTGCTCTAGTCTGGATTACATTTATAGTCTGAGGGTGACAATCTTCTGATACAAAAACTAAACTGCTATCTTTTTTATTTAATCTATGGCTAAGACCCATTGCTTCTGCTGCTGCAGTACCTTCGTCTAATAAGGAAGCGTTAGCTATATCCATTCCAGTAAAATCAACAATCATCTGTTGAAAATTCAATAGCATCTCTAATCTTCCTTGAGCTACTTCAGGTTGATACGGTGTATATGAAGTATACCATCCTGGATTTTCTAAAATATTTCTTAAAATTACATATGGAGTATAAGTTCCATAATAACCCATGCCTATAAAATTTGAATAAATCTGATTTTTTTTTGAAATTGCTTTTAATTTTCTTAAAGCTTCATATTCAGAATTTGAGTCACCGATTCTAAGCTCATCTTTGATTTTTATTTTTTTTGGAACGGTATTATCAATTAAATCATCTAGTGATTTATATTTTAATTGATTTAACATCTTATTTTGATCCTCACTAGAGGGGCCAATATGTCTTTTTAAAAAATCTTTTTGAGAATTATGTAACATTAAGAGGTACTCTCCTTTGCAAATTTGTCGTAATCATCTTTATTCATTAAAGAATCCATTTCTGATTTATCTTTTATCTTTAATTTAAAGAACCAAGCAGTATTTTCAGGGTCTTGATTGATCTTTGATGGGTCATCAACAATTTCTTGATTAGTTTCTACTACCTCACCACTTACAGGTGTGTATACATCACTTGCAGCTTTCGTGGACTCTACAACTCCTGCAGTTCCATCTTTTTCCACATTAGTTCCTTTTTCTGGAAGCTCTGTAAAAACTATATCTCCTAACATTTCTGTGGCGTGTTTGGTTATGCCTATAGTGGCTATATCACCTTCAAGTTTAATCCATTCATGTTCTTTTGAATATTTAACTTCACTCATTAGTTTGCTCCTTTCACATAGCTTTTTTTATAAAATGGCAAACCACAAATATTTGCAGGATGCTTTTTGCCTCTAACTTCTAAAAATACTTTTGTATCTTTTTTTGAAAATTCATTTTCTACATATCCCATAGCCACTGGCCCATTAACACTTGGTCCAAATGTTCCACTTGTAATCTCACCAATATACAAGTCTGATTGATTAAATATTTTAGTCTTTTCTCGAGCTATTATTTTTCCCTCAGGTTTGATACCAACTCTAACTCGTTTAACACCATCATTAAGCTGTTTAATGATAATATCAGATCCAATAAAATCTCCTTTTGATATTCTGTCTTTAGAAATTGCCCACTTTAAATTTGCCTCAACTGGTGTTTTGTTTTTATCTAATTCATGACCATATAAACATAGTCCAGCCTCTAACCTCAATGTATCTCTTGCTCCAAGGCCAATTAACTTAGCTCCTTTTTCAATTAACTTTCTTGTAAATTGGTCAGCTAATTCATTTTCGACTGATATCTCAAAACCATCCTCACCAGTGTAACCAGATCGTGTAATATATATTTTTTGCTCATTAAAAGAGAACCAGTTTCCAGACATAAAATTAAGGTCCTCTACCCCATTAACAACATTACTTAAAATATCTGCAGACTTTGGTCCTTGGATAGCAATTAAAGATCTTTTTTCATCTAAAATCATTTTATATTTATTATTTAATAATTTTTTTAAAATTTCAAAATCATTGTCTTTACAGGCTGCATTAAGAATAATTAGAAAACCTTCTTTAATTTTAGTTATTATTAAATCATCATAAATTCCAGCATCCTTGCTCATTAAAAAACTATATTTTGAATGATTTAATTTTAAATTTTTAAGATCTAGTGGAAAAATTTTTTCTAAATCGCTAATTAATTCTTCACCACCATAAACAAATAACTGACCCATATGAGAAACATCAAAAATACCAGAATGTTTTCTTGTAAATTTATGCTCCTCGACTATTCCTTCGGAATATTGAATTGGCATTTGATAGCCTGCAAACTCAACAAATTTAGCTTTACTGTCTTGATGTAATTTATATAAAGATGTTTTTTTTATTTCCATATTAACTCATTTGCCCATCTGTATATTTGCCTGAGAGTATTACTCCTTCGGCGAGAATTTAATCTCTTTCCAGAGTTAATATGTTACGGTCCTTTTTGCCTGAGAGATTCCTGGGTAGTTGCTCCTTCGGCGCTACAAACTTATGTAGTCTCTCCCGTATATATAAATTGTACCACAAAAATAGATGAACTTAAATATTTAAAGTGTCTGTTTTTTGCCTATAAATTTATTCAAAAATTGCAATACAACTGCAGTTATTACGATTGAACCTCCAATCAAAACAGATAATGGAGGGTTTTCATTTGCAAACATCCACGCCCAAAAAGGTCCTAAAACAGCTTCTGTTAACATAATAATTCCAACAAAAGCTGAAGGAGTTGACCTGGCGCCTATTGTTATAAATATAAAACCAAATCCAACTTGAAAAAAACCTGCTAAGAAACCTAAAAAAATATCCTTTGATGATACTATTATAGTTGGCGACAACAATAAGCCAATTAACATTGCAAATATTCCTGCAACAAGCTGCAAGGGAATCATGTCTACCTCTGGAAACTTTCTTACAATTAATATTAAGATTGCAAAAGAGATTGGCATTATAAATGCAACTAGATTTCCTGTCATTTCTCCAGGAGAAATTGAATTACCTAGCATTAAAATAATGCCAGAAATTGCTAGCAAAATACAAAAAAAAGTAAGTTTAGAAATTGTTTCTTTTAAAAAAAAATATCCAAAAATTGCTAAAAATAAAGTTTGTGTTTGAATAATAAAATTTGTGTTAGCAACAGTGGTTTCATACATAGCAAATACATAGCTAGCAAACCCGATCGATAAAATAATTCCACCAATTAACCCAGGAAGACCTGATTTATATAATGCAGTAAATATTTTTTTTTTATAACTAATAATAAGAAAAATACTTACTACGATTATAAAAAAAACAGATCTCCAAAATAAAATTTGCCACAATGTTGATCCTTCAAAAGATTTTACTATCAATCCCCCAAAACTTAAACTTACGGCACCTAAAAAAACTAAAAATGGGCCAGGAATATTTTTAATTAAATTCATTAAATTTGAGAAATTAAATTTTGATTTTCCAAGTCATACAGTTTAAATAAGGTTTCTGCACTAGCTAAATCAACTTTTTTAAATCTTATTTTTGAACCAGGGGGTAATTGAACTAGTTTGTCATAATCAGCACTTATGACTATTCCTATTTTTGGATATCCACCAATGGTTCCATGATCTGAAAGCATGATGATTGGGTTTCCATCAGCTGGAACTTGAATTACACCTTTAATTAAACCCTCTGATTTAATATTTGTATCAACAATATTTTCAACCTTTGGACCTTCCAGTCTCATACCCATACGATCGGATAATTTAGAAACTATAAATTCTTTTTTAAAAAAAATATCTTTTCCTTCATTAGAAAAATAATCAAAATTGGTGCCTTTGATTACTCTTATATTTTCTATTCTAGTATTTATATAATTTAATTTTTTATTATTTAAATTTTCATTTATCTTAGAAATATTTATTTTTTGATTAGCTTCTAACTTTCTACCATTGTTAGCTCCTATATTTGCTTTAGTATTAGTAGAACAACTTGACCACTGAAATTTTATATCTAATTGACCACTAATAGCTAAATATCCATAAACAGATTTATTAGTTGATATAATGTCTATTTCATCACCATTCTCTAAAGTAAAAGATTGATAGCAAATCCCATCAATTACATCTTTATCTTTTTTTAATAAAAAATTAACATCTCCAGTAATTGCAACATTTATATTTTTTCCAAAATACTTTAATAATGGACCTTGATAAGCAAATTCAATTGCAGGGGAATTTAATTCATTTCCCACAAGTTTATTGGCAATTAAATAATTTCTATTATCCATTGCACCACTAAATGGAATACCAATGTGATAAAGATTTTTTCGACCTAAATCTTGAAAAGTTGTATTAATTCCAGCTCTTATAATTTCAAAATAATTTTTATTCATTGTAATTTTGATATTGATCTTTTGTAATTCTTATAAAGGTGATTGTGTCACCAGGGTTTATTAGATTAGGTCCAATTTCTTTCGAACTATCAAAGATATCTTTGGGAGTATTACCAATAATGTTCCATCCTCCTGGACTTTCAAAAGTATATATATTTGCAAATTGTTCAGTCAAACCTACAGATCCTTTGGGCACTTTTACTCTTGGTGTTTCAAGGCGTTTCACTCTCATGGTTTTATCAAGATCACCTAAAAAAGGCATACCTGCAATAAAACCTGTCATGTAACAAAAAAAGTTTTTATTAAAAAAGTTTTTGTAAATATTTTCTCGATCAATTTTTAATTTTTCTTCTAATCTTTTTATATCTAATGAAAAATGTTCATCACAGCATACTGGTATTTCTATTTTTTCACCACTTAAAGTATTACTATTAAGTGTATCTAAACCTTCTATTTTCTTTTTAAGACTTTTAAAATTGGTTTTTTTTAAATCAAAAGAAACGATTAGTTTATTATAGGATGGTGTTAAATTATTTACTCCCTGAATATTTTCTTTTTGAATACTTTTAAAGTATTTTATTACTTTAGTGTTGGTTTCTTTATTTACTTCTTGTCCAAAATCACAATACAAAGCTGCGTCACCAAGATTTGATATATTTTTTATCATGCCATGTTATACTTAACTATTAAGAGTATGGAAATTAATATAAATTGTGATTTAGGTGAAAAATCAAAACATCACTCTAATAAATATGATCCTGATTTATTAGAAATCATTAATTCTGCAAATGTTGCATGCGGCTATCATGCTGGTGATAAAGAAACAATGAATCAAGTAATTAAAATTTCAAAAAAAAATGGTGTAAGTATTGGCGCCCATCCTTCTTTTAATGATCCAGAGAATTTTGGAAGAGAAAGAATGAATTTGTCTTCTTCTGAAATTAAGAAATTAATAATTGATCAATACGAGATACTCCAAAAAATAGCCTCAGAAAATGGAGAAAATGTATCTCACATTAAACCTCATGGAGCATTAAATAACATGGCTTGTGAGGATATTGAGTTGGCCACAACACTGGCTAAAACTATTAAAGATATTGACAAAGATTTAATTTATTTAGTACCCACAGGTTCAAAAATGCAGCAAGCAGCTAAAAAATTACATATGAAATTTGCTTGTGAAATATTTGCAGATAGAAACTATGAAGATGATGGTAATCTTGTTTCTAGAAAAAAACCACACGCTCTAATTATAGATCCAGAACAAGCTAAAAAACATGTTCTAAAAATGGTACAAACTCAGTCGCTGAATTGTCACAGTGGTAAGCAAATACCTTGTGAAATTGACTCAGTATGCATACATGGTGATAATCTAAGTGCATTAGCAACAGCTAAATCTATAAAAGAAAACTTGATTGAAAATGGCTTAGAACTAAAAACATTAAACAATATGAAAAAATTTATTTAAAATGAAAAATTCTATTCTAACCTTAGTTATTATATTTTTATTTACTGGAAACGTCTTCTCAGCTGGATCATCTGGTGATGATACTAAATCAAGTTATGATCAAGCTGTAAAATTAATTAACTCAGCAAAGAAAAATGAAGAAAAAGGGAAAAAAGACAAAGCGCAATCCAAGTATGAAAAAGCATTTAAACTATTAGTAAAATCAAACAAAAAAAATCCAAACAAAGCAGACACACTAAATTATCTTGGATTCACATCACGAAAATTAGGGGATTTTGAAAATGGTGAAAAATATTATCTTGAAGGACTGGCAATTGATCCAAAACACAATGGTATTAATGAATATCTAGGTGAATTATATGTATCAACCAATAGGCTTAACCTTGCTGTTGAAAGACTTGAGGTGCTTAAAGGGTGTGGTTGTGAAGAATACGATGAACTAAAAGCTATCATAGATGGTGAAAAGGTTTCTAAATACTAACCTACACTTTTAACTAATTGAATTATTAGAATTATCTACTAGTATATAATTACTTTGTTAGAACAAGCAGTCATACTACTTCAAATTATTTTTATAGATATTATCTTGGCAGCAGATAATGCAATAATTATTGGATTAATTGCTGCAAATTTTGCTCCAAAAAACAGAAAACAAATTATTTTATGGGGTGTAGCTGGCGCTTTAATATTTAAAATAATCTTTGCATTATTTGCTACATATTTATTTGAATACTATTTTATTAAAATATTAGGAGGTTTACTTTTAATTTGGATAGTAAATGATTTAAGAAAAGATCTTTTTGAAATAAAAAAAATTAAATCACCCACCACAAAATCAAAAGAACCATCATACATTCAAAGTGTTTATAAAGTTTTATTTGCAGATATTACAATCAGTTTTGATAATGTAATTGGTGTTGTTGGAGCTGCAAAAGGAAATTTTGGTTTTATGATTTTTGGACTTGTGCTATCAGTAATTTTAACTGGAGCAATGGCTACATATCTTGCTAATTATATTCAAAAACATTTATGGATTGCATATATTGGTTTAGGCTTTATCTTAATTGTGGCAATTCAATTAGTAATTGGTGGTCTTGCAGATTTAGATATCTTATCAATCAATGAACAATTTAAAAAATATTTTTAATAAGAGTGTTTTTTTGTTGGATATTTTTTTGATTTTACCTCTAAGGCAAATTTTCTTAATCCTGAATTAATATATTTTTTTACATTTAAAAATTTCTTAACAAACTTAATATTTGTTTGATTTAATCCAATCAGGTCATCAGTAACAAGAACTTGACCATCACAATGAACTGAGGATCCAATTCCTATTGTAGGAATTTTCAAATCATTAGTAATTTGTTTTGCTATCGGAGTTTTAACACACTCCAAAACAATTGCGAATACTCCAGATTTTTGAAGTAACAATGCATCACTCATAAGTTGATTTATTTCTCTAGTAGTTTTTCCCTTTGATCTAAATTGCCCTTTTACAGATTGTGGAAGTAATCCAAGATGACCCATTACTGGAATTTTATTTTTAATTAAAAATTTTACTTGTTTGATAATTTTTTTTCCACCTTCTAATTTTACAGCATCACATTTAGTTTCTTTGATTATTTTTTTTGCATTTTTTAATGCTATGTTTTTGCTAGTAAAAGTTTTAAAAGGCATATCAACTACCATTAAGCTTTTTTTAACTCCTAATCTTACACTTTTAGAATGGTTTATCATTTCAGTTAAAGTTACTTTACGAGTTGTAGAATAATTATATAAAACAGAACCTAAAGAATCCCCAACTAAAACAATATCTACATACTTATCAACTTCCTCAGCTATATTTTTTGAATATGCTGTAAGACAAACAATTTTAGATTTATTTTTTTTTTTAATAATGTCTTTTATTTTCTTCATTCAAGTTCAATAGTGCTTGGTGGTTTAGATGTAACATCATAAACTACTCTATTTATACCTCTTATACTATTTACAATTTTATTTGAAATCATTTGAATAAATGTTTTTTTAAAATCATAAAAATCAGCTGTCATCCCATCTTCTGATGTTATTGCTCTTAACAAACATAAATATTCATAAGTTCGATTGTCGCCCATTACACCAACTGTTTTAACTGGTAATAAAGCGGCATAGGCTTGCCAAATCTTGTTATATAAATTTTGCTCTTTTAAAGCTTTTATAAAATAATAATCAGCTTCTTTTAAAATTTTAATTTTTTCATTTGTTATAATTCCTGGCATTCTAATTGCTAAACCAGGCCCAGGAAAAGGATGTCTAGATATAATTTCTCTACTTAAATTTAATTCTAAACCTAATTTTCTTACTTCATCTTTGAATAAAAACTTAAGTGGTTCAACAAGTTTTAATTTCATTTTTTTTGGTAACCCTCCCACATTGTGATGAGATTTAATTTTAGATGTCTGACTTCCTGTCACTGATCTGCTCTCTATAAGGTCTGGATAAAGAGTTCCTTGGGCTAAAAATTTTACATTTTTAATTTTTTTTGCATATCTTTCAAAAATTTTAATAAATAAATTTCCTATTATTTTTCTTTTTTTTTCAGGATCAGAAACATTTTTTAATTTTTTTAAAAATTCCTTTTCAGCATTGACGTAAATTAAATTTATTTTTAATTTTTTTTTAAATGTTTTAACTACTTGTGTTTCTTCATTTTTTCTAAGAAGACCGGTATTAACAAAAATACAATATAAATTTTTTCCAATAGCTTTATTCAATAATTGTGCAACAACACTGCTATCAACGCCTCCAGAAAGAGCGCAAATAACTTTATTTTTTCCAACTTGTTCTCTTACCTCTTTTATTAATTTAATTTTTTGATCCTTAGAAGACCAATTTTTTTTAATTTTACATATTAAAAAAATAAAATTATTAATTAGTTTTTTTCCATTTTCTGTGTGTGTTACCTCTGGGTGAAATTGTACACCATAATATCTTTTTAATTTATTCTCAATAATTGCAAATTTCGAGTTTTGACTTGAAGCAATTACAGTAAAGTTTTTGGGTAATTTTGAAACTTGATCAGCATGACTCATCCATACTGAGTTTGTATTTTTTTTATTAAAAAAGTTTTTTGTTAAAATACTATCTTTTTTTTTGTAAATATTTGCTAATCCAAATTCTCTAAACTTAGATTGTTTTACCCTACCTCCATTCAATTTTGAGAGAATCTGATGTCCAAAGCAAATTCCCAAAATTGGTATCTCATTTTGTAAAATTTTTTTATCAAATGAATACTTGTTTATTTGATAAACATTTAAAGGACCACCAGATAAAATTATACCTTTAACTGAATTATCAATATTTTTATTTTTAATCTTTCTATGACTAATTATTTCTGAAAAAACTCCAAGCTCTCTAATCCTTCTTGCTATTAATTGAGTAAATTGTGATCCAAAATCTATAATTAAGATTTTTTCTAAACTTTTATTAAGACTCATTATTTTTTGGCTCTATATTAGCAAGAGTCTCTAAAATACCTTTGTTCTCATCACACAATTTTTTACAAACTTTAGTAAAAGTATTTGATAAATCTTTTACTTTTGAATAATTAGATTTTTTTAATGCTATTTTCATAGACATTAATATTGCTTCTTCATTATTTGGCTCAATTAATAATGTTGTTTCTAGATTTTTTTCTTCTTTATTTTGATCCTCTTCAATATTGTAAATCTTTGCTAGGTAAAGATAAGAGTTAGAGTCTTTTGGATTAAATACTATGCTTCTTTCAAACATAAACCTTGCATCATCATATTTTTTATCTTTATATAATTTTATACCTTTGCTAAAAAAATCTTCGTTTCCAACTGAAAAACTAGAAAAATTTAAAATTACATAAAAAAATAAAATAAATTTAAATATTTTTTTCATTAGTATTTGCTATCATTTTTTACAATATCAACATTATGAACCATACTTTCATAAAATCCTGCTTTAGTAATTTTAACAAAATGTGGTTTATTTCGTAAATTTTTTATTTGTTTAGAGCCAAGATATCCCATAGATGATCTTAATCCACCTACTAATTTAAAAATTACTTTATCAATTTTACCTTTGTATTTTGCCAAACCCTCTACTCCTTCAGGCACATACTTTGATGTATCTTTTTGTTTTGATTGAAAATATCTGTCTGCAGAACCTTTATTCATTGCTCCAACTGATCCCATACCTCTAAAGCTTTTAAATAATTTACTATTTCTTTTTATTAACTTTCCTGGAGCTTCATCTGTTCCAGCAAATAATGAACCTATCATAACTGCATCAGCACCTGCTGCAAAAGCCTTTGCTAAATCACCTGAATATTTTATTCCACCATCAGAAATAATTTTTACATTTTTATTTTTAATACCATTTCTTACATTTAAGATTGCACTTAATTGTGGTACTCCAATTCCAGCAACAAGCCTTGTTGTGCAAATTGATCCTGGTCCAATACCAACTTTTATTACATCAACACCTAATCTTAATAGAAACTTAGCTGCCATTGGTGTTGCTATATTTCCTGCACATAATACTGTCTTTTTGTTTTTAATTTTTTTAATAAACTTAATTATATCTGCAACTTTTTTTGTATGACCATGTGCTGTGTCTACTACTATCATATCTAAGTTTTCTTTTAATATTGCTTCAGCTCTTTTAAATTCTTTGGGTCCAGCACCAACGGCAGCACCTACTAACAACTTTTGTTTTTTTACTTTTTTAATTTCTAGAACTTGTTTTTTTATATCTAAATTTCTATGAATTATTCCTAAACCTCCCGCTTTTGCAATTGCAATAGCCATTTTACTCTCAGTCACAGTATCCATTGCCGATGACAGAAGGGGTATTTTAAGTTTTAGTGTATCAGTTAATTTTATGCTGGTGTCAACTTCAGATGGTAGTATCTCAGAATATTTTGGAGCTAATGTAACGTCATCAAAGGTAAGTGCTTCTTTTATAGGAACCATAATCATTTATATATGATTCCTATTAAATTTAAAGTCTCTATCTAAGATTTTTACAAATAATAAAACTTTCCTTAGAATCTTTTCGGCTAGACTTTGGTTTAAAAACCTTAACTTCTTTAAAAGTTTTTTTTCCAAGTGCGACAATTTCATTGAATGTGCTTCCCATAAATATCTTTGAAATAAAAAAACCTTTTTCAGACATCACATCTCTTGAAAAAATCATAGCCTCTTTACATAGCTCACCTGTTTGGATTGCATCTATATCTTTTATTCCAGTTGTATTAACAGCCATATCTGACATAATTACATCTGCCCCTTTCTTTAGGTAAGTCTTAATCTTATTTTGTATGTTTGTTTCTGTAAAATCTCCCATTATTTGAGTAGTATTTTTTATCATTTCCATTTTTTTTAAATCAATTGAAATTATTTTGCCATTTCTAACAACCTTTGAAGCATACTGAGACCAACTGCCGGGAGCTGCTCCAATGTCTATAACGCATATTCCACCTTTAAAAACTTTAAATTTTTCATCAATTTCAATTAATTTATAAGCAGACCTAGCTCTATATCCATCAACTTTAGATTGACGAACATAAGTGTCCCTTCTTTGTTTATTCACCCAATTTTTTGAAATTTTATTTTTTTTCAATTACTTACTAAATCTTAGACTCTTATTAGTCTTTTTATTATCTAAAGTTTCTAATTCAACTTCTATACTTTTGTCTATTCTCATATCAACACCATCTTTCCACAATCCAGCTGCGAGATGCATTATACCTATTTTATAATTAGGTAAGTAAGGTTCAACAAATGTTTTTTGTTTTTCATCATATTTGGGAAGTAAATTACTTGTTATCCAATTACAATTTAAAGGTAAAAATTCTGTTTTTAAATTATCAATATATACTGACATATTAATTGCCAGTCCCTCTGATCCAAAAATATTTCCGGCCTTCAGTGTTCTTGATAAATTATTTTGCCACGAACTCCAACCTTCAGAATTTTTTTCCAATGAAAAAACTCCTATATTTATATGTGGCGCAAAAGCTAGTTTTCTTGCTTTTTCATAACCTATCTTTGATTTAATAGCATGTTTGAAGTTTTGAGATTTAATTAAAGCTAATTTGCCAAATAGCCATTTAACTTTTGATGTAATTTTATAACCAGGTCCAATAGTCTGAGTAATACCTAGCTTTCCATCGTCACAAGCTTTAAAATATAGTTCTACACTCTGCCAATCATTAACCCAAGCATCACAATCAATCCATAAATATTTTTCATAATTAGGAAAATATTTTGGTAAAAATGCTCTGGACACTTGACTTTTTAACCATTCTTTTCCTTTTACTTTAAATTCTGGAACTTCAATATCCCACTCAGCAGATTTTATTTCATCTACTTTTTGTGATAATTTTTCTTTTTGATTTTGATTTAAGCCTGCATCCAAAATACAGATGGCAACATTTTCACTTTCTTTAAATCTTTTAATAGAGTCAACTAATTCTTCAAGCAATGGAAAATAGTTGGCATCAGCTAATGAAACGATTACATTTTTTTTCATCAAAGTATATCTTCAAGATCATCATCTTCTTGAATTTTGTCATTTTCATGTTTCTTTTCAATTTTTCGAAAATGAAAATAACTAATTGGTAATAAGAGTAGATAAATTACAGAGCTTAATGCAATTACATTAAAAGTATAAATTAACAAAAGTCCAAAAAATAAAACTATTCCAAACAACAGAAATATAGTGGCTCTTCTTGGTATAACAATTTTTTTAAATGAATAACTTGGAAATTTACTAATTAATAAGAAAGATGTTACAATAAAAAATATTGGAACAATTATTTCATAGTTTAATTGAATATAATCAAAACCACTTAAACTTATAATCAAAGGAGTTAATACTAATATACCTCCAGCTGGAGATGGAACTCCTTCAAAAAAATTATCTTTCCAAGAAGGTTCTTGATTAGAATTTACATTAAATCTTGCTAGTCTTAAGGCTACACAAATCACAAATACTAAACATAATAACCAGCCAAATCTTTCAAGTGTATTCAATTTCCAAAAATACATAATAAATGCTGGTGCTACCCCAAAACTAATCATGTCAGTTAGTGAGTCTAATTCTTTTCCAACTTTAGAAGTTCCTTTAATCAATCTTGCAATTCTGCCATCTAGACCATCTATTAAAGCAGCAAAAATTATTGCTATTATTGCAAGTTCAAATTTTTCATCCAAAGCAAATCTAATAGAGGTTAAGCCTATACAAACACCTATCAATGTGAGCATGTTAGGTAATATTACTCTAGCGCTTTTCTTTTCTGTTACTATTTTTAGATTATTCTTTTTCTGTTCCATTCTATTTTTTAGCTAGTAGTGTCTCCCCTGAAATAGCTCTTTGACCAACTTTCACCAGAGGCTCATAATTTTCATAATACACATCAGCTCGACTTCCAAATCTTATCATTCCAATTCTGTCACCTTGTTTAAGTTCTTGGTCTTTATTAGACTCACAAACAATTCTACGGGCTACAAGACCTGCTATCTGAACTACAATCACATCATTATTTTGTGGATCTTTAATCTTGAAGTAGTTTCTTTCATTATCTTCACTTGCTTTATCAAGTGAGGCGTTCAAAAATTTACCTGGCTTATATAAAATTTCTTCTATCTTTCCAGCACAAGGTGTTCTGTTAACATGACAATCAAAAACATTCATAAAAATACTTATTTTTTTGAATCTTTTGTTTTCTAAGCCTAGCTCTTTAGGTCCATCAACCTCTTCAACTTTTAATACCTCTCCATCAGCTGGACTTACAAGATAGTTATCATTTTCTATAATAACTCTTTCTGGATCTCTAAAAAAATAATAAACCCAAATAGTTAAAACTAATCCTATCAATCCTAGAAAATCACTAAAAGTGTAAAGAACAATAGTTACTATTGAGGCTATGACTAAAAATTTATATCCTTCAGCGTGAATTTTTGGAAATATTTTACTAAACATATTCTTCTATTTGATAATTTTTCATTAATATGTATATAAAATCGCGAAATTCAATTAATAAGATAAAATATAAGTGAGCAAAATTAACGTAAAAAACCCAATTGTAGAGTTAGATGGTGATGAAATGACCAGAATAATCTGGGATTTTATTAAAAAAAAATTGATACTCCCATATCTTGATCTTGGCATTGAATATTACGATTTAGGCATGAAGAGCAGAGATGAAACCGACGATCAAATCACAGTTGACTCTGCAAATGCAATTAAAAAAATTGGTGTGGGTATTAAATGTGCAACCATAACTCCAGATGAAGCACGTGTAGAAGAATTTAGTTTAAAAAAAATGTGGAGATCACCAAATGGAACTATAAGAAACATTATTGGTGGCACTGTATTTAGAGAACCAATAATTTGTTCTAACATCCCAAAATTAGTACCATCATGGACAGATCCTGTGGTTATTGGAAGGCATGCGTTTGGGGATCAATATAGAGCAACAGATTTTAAAGTTCCTGGAAAAGGTAAGATGGAAATTAAATGGACTTCTGAAGATGGAAAAGATGAAATAAAATATGAGGTTTTTAATTTTACTGGTCCTGGAGTTGCACTTTCAATGTACAATTTAGATAAGTCAATTGAAGACTTTGCAAGATCTTGTTTTAGCTATGGTTTAATTAAAAAATGGCCAGTCTATCTTTCTACCAAAAACACAATTTTAAAAAAATATGATGGAAGATTTAAAGATATATTTGAAGAGGTCTTTAATAATGAATTTAAGAAAAAATTTGAAGATGCAAAAATTACCTATGAGCACAGATTAATTGATGACATGGTAGCTTGTGCGATGAAATGGAGTGGTAAATATATTTGGGCTTGTAAAAATTATGATGGTGACGTGCAGTCAGATACAATGGCTCAAGGCTATGGTTCATTAGGTTTAATGACTAGCACATTACTAACACCAGATGGAAAAATAATGGAGGCAGAAGCAGCTCATGGAACAGTAACAAGGCACTTCAGAATGCATCAACAAGGAAAAGAAACATCTACAAACCCGATAGCTTCAATTTTTGCTTGGACAAGAGGATTGGCACATAGAGGAAAATTAGATGGAAATGATGAGCTTATAAAATTCTCAAATACAATTGAAAAAGTTTGTATTGAAAGTGTAGAAAGTGGATCTATGACTAAAGATCTCGCAATATTGATTGGTCCATCAAGTAAGTATTTAACAACTAATCAATTTTTAGACGTAATAGACCAAAATCTTAAAAAGAAATTAAATTAAAGATTTAATTTTTTCAAAAGCTTCATTAATTTTGCTCTGATCTTGACCTCCAGCTTGTGCAAAATCTTTTCTTCCACCACCACCTTGACCACCAATAATTTCTGAGCTTATTTTAACAAATTCAACTGCATCAAACTTTTGAGTTAATTTATTTGTAATCCCTACAGCAACACCAACTTTTTCATCTTTGCTTGCAAAAACTACTACAATTCCCTCACCCATTTCTTTTTTACCATCATCTACAAGTTTTCTTAGCTCTTTAGGTGGAAGTCCATCAACATTTTGAAATCTTATTTTTATTCCATTTATTTCTTCATCTTTAATCTTATTTTTTGTTTTATCATTTAGTATAGATTTGATTGATAAGGTTTCTAATTGTTTAGTTAAATTTTTAATTAATTGTTTTTGATCTGATTGATCTAGTGTCGGTTTTCCACCCAAACTAACTATTTGCTTAGTTAAATCTTTAATTAATTCATCATTTTTTTCTGAGGATAGGTTTGTTAATTTTTCTTTATTCTTTAGATAATTCTCTAGTTGTTTATCTCTTAAAGCTTCAATTCTCCTTACACCAGCTGCAATTGAAGATTGGCTAATAATTTTAAATCTACCGATATCACCTGTATTTCTTACATGTGTTCCACCACAAAGTTCTGTTGAAAAATAATTACCTTTATCATCTCCCATTGAAAGTACCCTCACTTCATCTCCATATTTTTCTCCAAATAAAGCTAAAGCCCCATTTTCAACAGCTTCATCTGGTGTCATTAATCTTGTTTTTACATCTGTTTTCTTTGAGACCATTGAATTTACAAATAGTTCTATTTTATCAATTTCCTCATTAGAGATGGGTTTCATGTGACTAAAATCAAATCGCAGTCGACTAGGCTCTACTAAAGAACCCTTTTGAGTAACATGAGTTCCTAACACTCTTCTCAATGACTCATGTAATAAGTGTGTCGCTGAATGATATGCTCTTGTATCATTTCTTCTTTCATCATTAATTTTCATTTCAACGTTTTCATTAATTTTAATTGAACCACTGATTACTTTTCCGTAATGAACAAAAAGATCCCCTAATTTTTTTTGGACATCTGTTACTTCAAATTTAAAATCATTTGAAATTATTTCTCCTGTATCACCAACTTGACCACCTGACTCAGCATAAAAAGGCGTTTGATTAGTAATTATCATACCTTCATCATTTAGTTTCAATTCTTTAACTTCTTTATTTTCTTTTAATAAAGATAAAACTGCTCCTTCTGCTTGATTTGTTTCATAACCCAAAAATTCTGTAGCACCTAATTTATCTCTAATACTAAACCAAATATTTTCAACCGCAGCATCACCTGAACCTTTCCAGTTTTTCTTTGCAAGCTCTCTACTTTCTTTCATTAAAGATTGAAATTTTTTAGTATCAATTGATAAGGATTTATTTCTTAAAATATCCTCTGTAAGATCCAATGGAAAACCATAAGTGTCATATAATTTAAATGCAACATTACCAGGAAGCACTTTGTCTATTTTTAATATTTCATCATTTAATATTTTTATTCCTCTATCTAACAGAACTAAAAATTTTTCCTCTTCCATTTTTAAAGTTTCCTTAATTAAGGACTCGGCTCTTTTTAGTTCTGGGTAATTACCAGACATTTCATTTTTAAGTGTATCAAACAAATTATAAAAAACTGGATCTTTAGATCCTAATAAATGTGAGTGTCTCATCCCTCTTCTCATTATTCTTCTAAGAACATAACCTCTACCCTCATTCGATGGTAAAACTCCCTCAGCAATTAAAAATGAGCTTGCTCTCAAGTGATCTGCAATAACTCTAAAGCTTGAGAGATTATTTTGGTCTGGTTTTTTTTTTACAATATCTGACGTTGATTGAATTAGTTTTTTGAAATGATCGGTTTCATAATTATCATGTGTGCCTTGAAGTAAAGCTGAAATTCTTTCTAAACCCATACCTGTATCTACAGAAGGCTTGGGTAAATCTATTCTCTTTTCTTTTGAGACTTGTTCGTACTGCATAAAAACTAAGTTCCAAATTTCAATAAATCGATCCCCATCTTCATCTTTAGTGCCTGGCAATCCTCCTTTTAAGTGTTCACCATGGTCATAAAAAATTTCTGAACAAGGGCCACAAGGACCAGTTTCTCCCATAGACCAAAAATTATCTGATGTTGAAATTCTGATTATTCTATCTTCACTTAGACCAGCTATTTTCTTCCAAAAATTAAATGCTTCATCATCTTCATGAAATACTGTTACATAAAGTTTGTTTTTATCTATTCCAAAATCTTTAGTAATTAAATCCCAAGCATAATGGATTGCTTTTTCTTTAAAATAATCACCAAATGAAAAATTTCCCAACATTTCGAAAAATGTGTGGTGTCTAGGAGTATAGCCAACATTCTCTAAATCGTTATGTTTTCCACCAGCTCTTACACATTTTTGTGAAGTTGTTGCTCTTTGATAATCTCTTTTCTCTAATCCAGTGAATACATTTTTAAACTGAACCATTCCAGAGTTTGCAAACATCAATGTTGGATCATTGTTTGGAACTAAATTGCTTGACTCAACAATCTTATGATCATTTTTCTCAAAATATTTTAAGAACGTTTCTCTTATTTGATTTAATGATTTATGGGCCATATTTTTAAAATACAGCTTTTTCATTCTATGTCTAGATAGCGATAAGGGGGGAAAGGCGCTTAATTTAAGCGCCTTTTACAATTTAAAGATGACTTTAAATTCTAGTTCTTTTTAGGAGGAGTAACTTCTTTTTCAGCTACTTTCTTCTCTTTTTCAATCTTTTCAGGACTTAATGGATTTCCTTCAATCTTTTTTGAAATCACACCAGCTTTTTCCCTAATTGCCATTTCAATTTCTGCAGCAACTTGTGGGTTTTGGGCTAAATAGACCTTGGCATTTTCTCTACCTTGTCCTATTTTTTCACCTTTATAAGCATACCATGCACCTGATTTTTCAATAATATCAGCTTTAGCTCCAAGGTCTACCAATTCACCCATTTTGCTAATTCCTTTTCCATACATTAAGTCAAACTCAACAACTTTAAATGGTGGTGCTACTTTGTTTTTAACTACTTTAACTCTTGTTGAGTTACCAATAATTTCCTCTTTATCTTTGATGGCACCAATTCTTCTAATGTCCATTCTCACAGATGAGTAAAACTTAAGCGCATTTCCACCTGATGTTGTTTCAGGGCTTCCAAACATAACTCCAATTTTCATTCTAATTTGGTTAATGAAAATCATCATTGTGTTTGTATTTGAAATTGAACCTGTTAATTTTCTTAAAGCCTGACTCATTAATCTTGATTGAAGACCTACGTGATGATCTCCCATCTCACCTTCAATTTCAGCTCTTGGTGTTAGTGCTGCAACCGAGTCAATTACGATTACTGAGATAGATCCTGATTTTACTAGAGTATCTGCTATTTCTAAAGCTTGTTCACCAGCATCTGGTTGAGAAATTAAAAGCTCTTCTGTGTTTACACCTAATTTTTTAGCGTAAACTGGGTCTAAAGCATGCTCTGCATCCACAAACGCACAAATTCCACCTGCTTTTTGAGCTTCAGCAACCACTTGTAATGCTAAAGTTGTTTTTCCAGAAGATTCTGGTCCATAAACTTCAATAATTCTTCCTTTAGGTAATCCACCTATTCCTAAAGCTAAATCTAAACTTAAAGATCCAGTAGATATCGACTCGATATCCATAGCTCTCTTTTCGCCTAGCTTCATTACTGAACCTTTTCCAAAGTTATCTGTAATTTGGCTAATTGCAGCTTCTAATGCTTTGTTTTTTTCTTTATTATCCAATTCTTGATCTTTTGTAGATTTAACTACTTTTAGGTTATTTTTTGTCATTTTTTGCCTTTTTTTTTGCTATTTTTAACACTCGAATCATGGAATAAATGTACACATTTTGTTCTCATTAGCAAGAAAAATTATTTTTAGTAAAAAAACCAATAATTATCTGATTTTTAGATAATCGCTATTAAGCAAACCTAATGATTTTAAAAGATTAAATTGAGATAAAATATAATTTCTCTCAGAATCGGCTAAAGAAATTTGAGCATTTAAAAGAAAGGTATTCGATTGAATTACTTCTAAAGTGGTTCTTCCAGCTCCACTATTATATTCGGCTGTAATTCCCTCATTTGCTATTTCAGCTGCTTTAACTTGTGATTGAACTGAGTTTAACAAACTTTTGTTTGATTTATAATTAGACCATGCACTAGCAACATCTGTTTGATTTTGTTTAATGGCACTATCTAAAATTAATCTTTTTCTATTTTCTAAGCTTTGAATTTTTTTCAAGTTAGCTATGTTTTTTCCACCAGAAAAAAAGGGGAAAGAAACAGTTGCTTTGAGAACATCTTTTTCTCTCTCATCAATAGTGGAACTTAAGTCTTCTGTATAAGATCTTTCAAAAGATAATTTTGCTGTTGGGGCTAAATCTGATTTTGCAATCGATTTATCTTTCATTGATTGTTCATACTCTAATTTAGCAATAATTAAATCTGGATTATTTTTCTTAGATAATTCTAATGCTGATATTAAGCTTCCAGGAAGTTCATAGTTTATAATTGAATTTTTTTCTAAAGATTTTGGATCATCAATATTTCCAATAATATTTTCATAATTAAGCTTACTTGTTACTAAATTATTTTGTGCCTCAATAAGCTTGGCCTGCGCACCTGCTAATGAAGATTCAGATTGTGAAACATCTGATAAAGAAATTTTTCCCCTATTAAGTCTAATTTTATCAGTTTCAACTTGTCTACTTAATAATTCAACATTTGATTTATTTATTTCTAGTTTTTCGTTTGCTAAAATTAATCCAGTATAGGCTTCTGAAGTTTTATATAAGGTATCTTGTTCTTTTTTTAAAAGTTTCGCTTTTGCGAGATTTATACCAATCTTATTTTTTGCAAGATCTGCACCTCTACCAAAGTCAATTAAAGTTTGAGTAATTGAAACTGATCTCGTTGTAGGATCAACATCATTTATTGATGCATTTCCTCCACTTTGGTTTGTAAGTTTACCAGTATCCTCCTGACTTTTGGTTCCCTCTAAAGTAATTGTAGGGAGGTATGAGCTTTGTGAAATTCTTAAATCTTGTTCAGAAACAATTATGTTTTCTCTTTCTGCATTAAGCTCAGAATTATTTTCATAAGCTTTTTTAAGAGCAGACGAAAAAGTTTCTGCATTAACTTTAGAAAAAAAAATTACAGTGCTTAAAATTATTATAAAAAAAATTTTCATTTGCTTCTATATACTGCAGATTTAATCTGATGGTTACTATTTAAATTAAGAATAATTGATGCATATTTTGGCATATTTTTAAACATATTTTGAGTAATTCTTTGATAGGTCTGCATAAAGTTAATTATATCTCCTCTGCTCATAATTTTCATGTTAGAGCTTGTTCTATTTTTTAACCAAAGTTTTCGCTCCTGTTTTAATCTCCATTTTTGAAGCAAACTAAAGTTTTTTGCTTTTAAATAGATCAAACAATTTAACTGAGAATATAAATATTTGTATTTTGATTTCAATTGTTGATTAACATATTTTCTCCAAATCTGGTTATGATCTTTTGCTTTTTCCATTGAATTAATTGTTTTCTTCAAAGTAATGTTTTTTTCTGATTTTGCACCAACACACCATCCTTCAAAAATAATAACATCAGGTTTATCTTTTAAATCATACCAGTATTTTTTATTAAATCTGTCATCAGTTGCTTTATTAAAAGTTGGAAGCTTTAGTTTTTTAAACTGTTTACTTTTTGCTTTTCTAAAAAAACTCAACATCATATTAATATCATGGGTTCCAGGAACTCCTCTTGTTAAAAGCATAGGATGAATTTTTTTAGATAAACTAACTCTTTCTTTTCTAGTTTTATAAAAGTCATCAATTGAAATTCTAAAAACTTTTAGTTTAAAGTACTTAGTTAAAATTATCTTTATTAAAGAACTTATTGTTGTTTTTCCAGTTCCCTGGCCCCCTGCTAAACCTACAAAATAAGGACTTTTTTTATCAGCTTTCTTACTAATCCAAAAACATAATGGAATTAAGAAAGATTTAATCATTTTTTCTTTATTTTTAAATTTATCAACTTTTGTTTCTTGAGATTTTATAAACTTTAAACAATCTTTTTTTACCTTACCGAAACATAAACTAAACTGTTGCATGAAAATTATTTTTTATCTAAAGGATGATTTTGACCATCATTGACTGGAACATCTTTCATATCGAAAGTATTTATTTCATCTATACATCCTACATTAAATCCTGTCATTGCAGGATTGGCTCTTGGATTATGATGAGTATAAATTCCACAAACTGAACAAAAATAATGTTTAGCTACTTTTGAATGAAATTGATAAAGAGTTAATTTGTCTTCACCTTTAATAACTTTAAAATCTTCATTTTTAACCATGGACATAATTGCTCCTTTTCTTTTACAAATAGAACAATTACATTTTATTACTTTAGCTAAATCTCCTTCTAAATTAATTTCTGCTTCTACAGTGCCACAATGACAAGTTAGTTTTTTCATTATTTTTTCTCCATTTCTATAAATCTACTCTATACATTACTTCATTTCTTTTAAGCATTGGTAAAGTAAATGGTGAGTTATATGACGCTCTTATTGGTGGACTTAGAACCAATAAGTTGTCTTGCTTAAGTGCTTTATCCAAAATGTCTTTATTTTTTAAAAAATTTTTATCTGAAGATCTCCCTGAGTATTCAATCACAGCATAATATCCACCCTCAATAGTTAAAATTTTTACTTCTGAATTAACAGGTTTTGGTGCATTGTCTTTATTAAATTTTGATGGCAAATAAAATTGCATCGTCATATTTCCATTTTTAATTTCTTGAGTAACTGGAACTGTCATTTTTATTTCTTCATTATCTTTATTGTTTCCCGAAATATAATTAAACAATTTTCTAAAACCATTACCTTGAATAGAGTTTGTTTCAACGACCAAACGATTAGGGTATTTTCTAATTTCATAAATTTTATTCTCTTTTACTATCTCGTAATTTGCTTCTTCGTATGCCATCAATTGAGAACTTAAAGTTAATATAGAGATTAAAGTTAATAAAATTTTTTTCATTTTCGAATTATTTAAACTATCTCTGGTTGAAGTTATCCACAAGCATACAAAATGTGGTTTCGATGTTCACGTTTTGATTCACTTTTGATTCAGTTACAGACTCAAAATACAACCTATTGCGTGTATTGTATAACTAGTCTATAAATAAGAACAAAATAAGAACATGAAACTAACTATTCCCTATTATCTACATAAAGCTGGCGCTGGTTTTCCATCACCTGCCACTGATTATATCGAAGAAGATATCGATCTAAACATGCATTTAATCAGAAATGTTCCGGCAACTTTCATTATTAGAGTTCAGGGAAAGTCGATGGTAGATGTTGGAATTAATGACGGAGATTTGTTAGTCGTTGATAAAAGTTTAAAGCCAAAAAACTTTTCAACAGTTATTGCAAATGTTCATGATGAACTTGTGGTTAAAACTTTAGTTCAAGAAAGAGATAAAAAATTTTTAACATCGGGATCAAAAGATTTTTCTGAAAGGATTTTAATTAACGAAGAAGAAGATATCTTTATTTGGGGGGTTGTAACTTATGTCATCCATTCAACGTACTAGAAAATTAGCACTAGTTGATTGTAATTCTTTCTATGTCTCTTGTGAAAGGCTATTCAATCCAAGAATAAGAAAAAAACCTGTTGTTGTTTTATCAAATAATGATGGTTGTATTATCTCAAGATCTAATGAAGCGAAAGCTTTAGGAATTAAAATGGGTGAGCCTTATTTTAAAGCAAAAGATATCATTGTTAGAAATAAAGTTGAGGTTTTTTCTTCAAATTATTCTTTATACGGAGATTTATCTAGAAGAGTAATGAGAACTCTTAAAAGATTTAATGCAGAAATAGAGGTATATTCAATTGATGAAGCATTTATGGATTTATCAAATTTTCCAGATGATGAAGTAGAAAAAATTGGAAAAGAGATTAGAGAAACAGTTTTACAATGGACTGGTATTCCAACTAGCATTGGTATTGCTAAAACTAAAACTTTAAGCAAGGTTGCAAATCATATTGCAAAGAAAAAACAATCAGGTGTTACCAGTTTAATTGGAATTGATAACTTGGATCCTATTTTAGAAAAAGTAGAAATCAATGATGTGTGGGGTGTTGGTAGACAACTTACAAAATTTTATCAAAAAAATGGAATTTATAATGCCAAACAACTTAAAAACAAATCTAACACTTGGATCAAAAAATCTTCTAATGTTTTAGGTTCAAGAACTGCAATGGAACTTAGAGGTATTCCTTGTATTAATTTAGAAACAACACAGTCTAAAAGAAAGAGCTGTGTGGTCTCAAGATCATTTGGAAAGAGAATTGAAAAGTTTCAAGAATTAAAAGAAGCAGTTGCAAATTATTGTTTAAATGCATCTGAAAAAATAAGATCAGAGTCATTAGTTGCAAAAGCAATTACTGTGTTTGTTAGGACTAGTCCTTTTCAAAGAAACTTTAGTTATTATTCAAATGCAAAGACAATTGATTTTCCAATTGCAACAAATAATAGTATTGAAATTGTTAAGACTGCTGTTTCTATTTTAGAAAAGATTTTTAAAAATGGTTATCAATATCAAAAAGCAGGTGTCATGCTCGCAGGGTTACGTAATGATGATGGAAGAAAAAATTTATTTTCATCTGAAAAAGATGAAAAGATAAAAAGTTTAATGCAATCAATTGATAATACTAATTATAGATATGGAAGATCCACATTAAGTCTTGCAAGTGCTGGAGTCCATAAAAAATGGAATATGAGAAGACAATATTCTTCTAAAATCGATACTGCTGATTTTTACTGTCTACCAACAATTAGAGCTTAGTTAATTAATTTTAAAAGTTTCTCTTTATTTAATTTTACCTAATTGTTTTTGTCTTAATATGATTATAAGGCCACTAACCATTATCATTACTGCACCTAAATAAGTGTTATATTCAGGTGTTTCGTTAAAAAAGAAATAACCATATAAAATTCCCCAGAGTATTGCTGTATATCTAAAGGTTGATGTAACCGAAACTAAGGCAGCTTTAATTGTAGCAATTGAAAAGATATAACCAAAAGATAAAAAGAAAGCTGAAATTATTAGAATAATACTTTGTTCTAAACTAAATGAGTAAAATTTATAAATAGAAAGTACTCCAAAAAATATTGTTACAACCAAACAAGTAATAAAGGCTATTTGGAGACTGTTATGTTCTGTTTGTATATTTCTTGTTACTAGATCTCTTATTGATAAAAATAAAGCCGAGAGAAGAGGAAATATAAAGTAATAACCAAATTTTAACTCACCTGGGTTTATAACAACCACAACTCCTGTAAAACCAATTATTACTGCAGTCCATCTTTTCCACCTTACCTTTTCGTTTAGAAAAAGTGCTCCAAAAGTTGTCATTATTATTGGAGCTAAACTTAACAAGATATAAACCATTACAAAAGGTAGTTTTGCAATTCCAATAAAAAAACCAACTGCCGCTAATGCTTCTAAAAACCCCCTTAAAGTGAGTTTGCGGGAAGAAAAAATTAATTTCGAATGAAACTGTTTTTTTATACTCAAGAATATCCCAATAAAAATTAAACAACATATGCCTCTCAAAAAAATAATTTGGTTTAGAACAGCAAGTTCATCAAAGCTTTGATAAATGTGTTTAACTAATGCATCATTGGTAGCAAATGAAAATTGGGCGACAATCATATAAAATATTCCTAACAATTCGTTATTGGTATTTTTCATTAATTAAAATTTTTTATTTTATCTAACTGTGTAATAGCCTTGTAAATTAAAATTTAGCAAGAGTGCTTATAATTTTATTCTTTTTTTTGTGAATAAATGGAAATTTAGAACTATAATAATATTTATAAAAATTCGCTTGTTCCTCAAAAATAATTTTCTTTGATTTTTCTCTAATTTTGAAATCATAATAATTTATAATTTTACCATCATACATTTTTTTTTCCTCCCTATTTAATGAATATAAGTAAGATTGATTGGTTTTTATAATATCTAAATATGCTTGAGTTTCCGTTATTGGCATTTCTTGAAAAGAAACCGTATTTACAAATAAATTAATATCTTTCATTATAAGCATCTTTTTATTTTCAGCAGGTATCAGAAATAATTTATGATTATCATCAATATCTTCATCTCGTTCAACTATTTTAATTAAATTAAGATCAATTAAATTATATTTTTTAATTATTAAGTAATCTTGTATTAAAGCTTGAGGTAAATTTACTGAAAATATTTTATTTATCTTTTTGTTTTCAATCAATCCAGATACAAAAGTTGCTTTTCCGTCACCAATTGTACAAACATTTCCTTTTAAAACATCATTTTCATTTAAAATTCTTAAAACAATCGCATGTCGGATTAGATCAAAATTCAATGATCTATTTTGTTTTTTTGCTAATTTTCTGTAAATTTTATAAAATTTATTTGTTAATATATCACTTTTATAAATTATCAGTCTAAAAAAAAAACTTAAATAATATTTGATTTGAATCTTTATATTTAATTTTTCAAAAGTACCGCTATTTAATTCCTCGTAAATATCGTAAAAATTTTCATTTAATAAATGTTTTTTTCCATAAGCTGACATATTGTCTTCAGAATTTACTAAGTACTTTTTTAAAATATCTAAAAATTTATCATTTGTCATAATAATCGAAGTTATTTATCCATAATTCAAACTGGCACTCCGCAAGCGGCAGGGATTTTAAGTCCTTTGTGTCTACCAATTTCACCACGAGGGCATAGTGTAAAAAGTCTTGGAATTGCATTGTTATTTATATGTGTATCACAAAAGACTCAACTGAAAAATATTATTTATCTAACCAGACCCTAGAGAGACCCTAGAATAATATAATTTAGATCAGTAAGAACAACGAAAACAGAAACGAGCAGCGTTAAATTTTGAAAACAAAAAACATAGATTTTATTGTGTTTATGACTCTAAAATTAAATACCGATAGTTGTTGCTTTGTTCACGTCTAAAAGACTCGTCAATGCTGTTGCATTGACTCGTCTGGATCCACCAAGAGGGATCCTAAACAAATCTCAATATACATTGATCTATGAAAGCCCTATCACCCTTTTTCAGAAAGGGACTCAAATAGTTTATCTCTTTAGGTTTGATCCATAGATCCATAGTCTGTGAAAACTTATTCATACTAAAAAAATATTATAAAATTTTTTTTCAAATTTTTTTCTTACCTAAAAAATCAGGCCACCCTTTCCATTGTTGGGCTCAACATCCAAGAACTAATATTTCTAAAAATTCGTTATTGGTATTTTTCATTAATTAAAATTTTTTATTTTATTCAATTTTTTGACTCTATTTTGTAAAAAAAACTTTGAACTAATCACATAGCCTAAGAAGCCAGCCGCAATATTTACTACAGGAATTAAAAATAAAATTGTTATAAAACATCCAATTAAATTTACCTCTCTACTATTTAACATATAAAATTCATTTATTCTTTTTTCATAAAAATATTGAGATAAAATATTTCCCATAAATTCTCTGCCCACAAAATAAGAATTAACCAAAACAAAAATTATGATATTTGCAAAAGGTAATAAAAAATAAAAGGGTATAATCAAAATATTTACAAAAATTGCTTTTATGCTTGATTTCGTTGAATATAAAAAGCTTATTAAAAACGCATTTTTTTTTCTTTTTTCTTTATTTTTATAATTATTATTTTCCGATATTGTATCTAAAATTTTTTCCGCAAATAAGCCTGAAATTAAAGCGCTTATAGGTATCATTATAATAACTAGAAAAAACCAAAGAAAAAAAAATTGAAAAATTATAAAAAAATATATAATAATATTAAACTTAAGCATCCATAAGATAAAAGTATTTTCATAATTTTCTGGTGATAGGAGTTCTTGAAGGCCCTGATATACAAATGTAAAAATAAAGTATATTATTATTCCAAGTACCAACGATGTCAAAAAAAAGATTTTGGCAAAAATATATTTTAATTTTTTGTTACTTAATTCATCAAAGGCTGAACTAAAAATATTTAAAAAATTTATTTTTGATTGCAAGAATTTTTAACGAGTAGTGTATGCAGGCGATAGAATTAACCATAAAACAATATAGACGAGTAACGGAAACCAAAAGAATACAGTAGCAATCGCTAGGACAAATCTTAACCCAGTTACACTTACACCTAATCTGTGGCCTAAACCACCACACACACCAGCAAAAACTGCATCATCTGCACTTCTATACCACTGAAGCATTACGGGTTTATTTATTTTTTTTTTCTTTTTTCTTGCCATTAATCAATATTACAATATTTGCTGATAATATCAACTATCTATTTTTAGTTTTCATCAGTTCATGAACGACTAATATTCCAATTATAGAATATGATATCACTCTTGGTATATTAAGATAATCAGCAGCTATTAAAAAAATCCAAAAAGATACTATTGCTAATATCATACTTAAAATAATTTCTGTTAAATTAAACGCTGGGTAAGCTTTATTTTTCTTTCTAACTACTCTCTTCACTTTACTTCTTTTATTTTTTTTAACTTTTATCATTTAAAAAGAAAAATAAACTAACTAAATTATGTTATCAACCAAAAGCCCCATAATTTATCTTATTTAATTCTGTCTAATTTCCTCTATATCTTGAATATTAGATAAAGCTTTATCAAATTCAGACATATTCTCTCTTAAAGCTAAGTTTGAAATTGAATAAACAGCAACTAGTAAAAATACTAATGGTATTGAAGTTATTATTGAAGCATTACTTTTAATTAAATAAATATATAAAATTATAAATATTCCTGAGCGAATTAAAAAAGTATTTCTAAACACACTGATAATAGAAAGTGAATGTTTAATTAAATTGTAAAAACTCATTTTAGAAGGACCAAAATATCTTATTCCTCTTATTGAGGGTATTGTTATGAAATCATTTTCTATTTTTCTTAATGATCCTGAAAAACTATTCCAGGTAGCTTTTTCATTAATCATTTTTTCAACAGTTGATTTTGGTAAACAAGTAAAATTACCAAATTTAATTGATTTACCTGTAAAAGTTAAAGTGATTAACTTGTGTAATTGATAACAAGTTTTAAATATTAAATCTTCAGACCTTTTAACTCTTTCACCAACAATAGTTTTGCCATTTGAATTAGAAATTTGATCAATAAAATTATTTATTTCTTTAGGTCTATCTTCTCCGTCTCCATCCATTGGAATGACATAATCAAAATCCTCTTTTTCAAAAATATATTTTAATCCTGTTGCAATACATCTTGAGTGGCCTTGATTAATTTTCATATTTAGAATTTTTACTGAATTTAAATTTTCAAAATTTTTTTCTTCTTCTATTCGGTCATGATTTGAAGCATCATTAATAATTATAACTGAGATTTCATGATCTAAATTTGCTAAATTTAAGTTGATTTCATCTAACAATTTAAAAACTGACTGCCAATCGTTATAAACAGGAATCAAAATTTTAATTTTCATTAGTTAATTTTTTGTAGCCAATTCTCTTTTATTTTATCTTCTAAAAAAGAGGATTTAAAAGAATTTTCAATTAATTTTTTTATATCTCCAAGATTAAGATTAAGAGACCTTGATGTTTCGATCAAATTTTTATTTAAATAACCACCAAAATAAGCTGGGTCATCAGAATTAACCATTACCCTCAAACCTCTATCAAGCATTTTTTTTAAATTATGATTTTCAAGTTTGTTAAATACACATAATTTAACATTTGATAAAGGGCACACTGTTAAAGGTATTTGCTCATCGATTAGTCTAGCTACCAATTTCTCATCATTTAAACATTGAACACCATGATCAATTCTTTTTACTTTTAAAATATCTAAACTATCCCAAATATATTCTGGAGGACCCTCCTCTCCTGCATGAGCAACAGTTATAAATCCTTCTTTCATTGCTTGCTCAAATAGTTTTTTAAATTTAGCTGGTGGGTTTCCTTTTTCGGATGAGTCTAATCCTACTCCAATTATTTTATCTTTATGATCACACGCTTGTTTTAACACTTCAAAACAAGGCTCTTCATCTAAATGTCTCAAAAAACACATTATTACTTTTGAAGAAATGCCAAAATCTCTTTCTGCTTTTTTTAATGCTTTATCAATTCCATTAATAATTGTTTCAAAACTTATTCCTCTTGGCAAATGAGATTGGGGGTCAAAGAATATTTCTGTATGAACTATATTATCTTGCTTACATCTTAAGATATATTCCCAAGTTAAATCAAAAAAGTCTTCTTCTGTAATTAGTACATTTGATCCCTCGTAGTAAATTTTTAAAAAACTATCTAAATTAGTGAAGTTATAAGCAGATCTTATCTCCTCGACTGTTTTAAAAGGAATTTCAATTTTATTTCTCTTCGAGAGTTTGAACATTAATTCTGGTTCTAAACTACCTTCAATGTGAAGATGTAATTCTGTTTTTGGAGATTTCTTTATAAAATCAATATTGGTATCTATGTTATTCATTATCTTTATTTATAAGTGCCGACACAAATATCATCAATACAAAGATATTCATCAGCTGCGTTAAGTGTATCATTGTTTATAAACCCTTCCCACACAGGTCTTGATTTAAGGTGATAAGATAAATTTCCAGCTTTCCATTCATCACCAATAACAAAATCTATAGGTTTATTAAAATCTTGATCCCAAACTAATTGAACTTTTTTTGCTATTTCTTTTCCTAAATAATCAGTTCTTTTATCTATCTCTGATATTGAAATATAAGAATAAAGCACTGGTGATAGAAAAAATAAAAACAAAAAACCATATAAAAATTTGTTGATTTTTTTTAAATTTATTTGAGATTGAAATATATAAACAAATAAGACACCAAAAAATAAATAAAAAGGTGTCATCCACATAGTTCTTATTTTGGAGCCCGTGACCATAGATGTAATAAATATCAAAAAAATAGGTAAAATATTTATAAATAATAAGAATAAAAATTTCTTATCTTTAAAATTAATTTTAAATTTTATTTTTTTTACTAAAAGCCAAATTAAAAAGAAAAATGGAATTAGTATTCCTATTTGTTTTAACACAAATATAAATGGATATTTCAGATGATCTAAAATACCAGATCCCTCTAATCCTGCTCTTTTTAAACCGTAAAAAATTGTGATAAAGTCATTATTATAAAGCCAAACAAAATGAGGTATTAGTAAAACAATAAAAACCTCTAATGTGATCAAATATTTAAAGTCAAATTTTTTAATTTTTTTAAAATAAATTAAGTAAATAAAAAGTAGAGCAATAGATAATAAAAGATAAAAAAATAAATATTTAGATAAAAAACCTATTGCACCAAATAATCCAATCAAAAAACAGTCTTTAAATTTTATCTCTTTTGATTGATATATTTTCCAAGAATAATAAACAACCAATGACCAAAAAGGCAACTGGCATACATTTACGTTAAATTCTGGTGTAGTAAAATTATAAAAATAAATAGATGATAATAAAAATACAGAAATTAAACTTAATTTGATATTACCAAAAATTTCATAAGCAAATTTAAATACAAAATAAAATGCAATTAATACAAAAATTTGACTTAAAAGATAATAAGCCCAGTCTTGGGCGCCAAAAATTTGATAAAAAATTTCAGGAAAAAAAGCACTTATAGGAGGGTGTTTATTAAATCCCCAATCTAAATTACTTCCCCAAGCTAGAGCCTCAATTGTATCAAGGGGTAAATTTTTATTAGTCAAAGATGGAACTAGTGTCCAGATTATTAAATGTGATAAGGCAAAAATAAAAAAAATATTATTAATATTTCTGTTTAAAACATTCATAATTAAATATTTACAATAATTAACGTTGCTTGACACCCCTATTTTGCTGAATATACTCCCTCGAATTCAAATTGAAATATGCCTAAAACCGTTAAAGCAAAAAAAAAAGTAGCAAAAACTAAAGCTAAACCTATTAGTAAACCAAAAGCTAAGGCTAAACCTATAAGTAAACCAAAAATAAAAGTGGCGGTTAGTAAGCCAAAAGAAATCAACAAAGGACCAATAAAAATTTCTAAATCATATGAGCCCAAAGATAATGAAAAATATATGTGTGAAAAACATAAAGTATTTTTTAGAATGAAATTACAAGAATGGAAAAAAGAGTTGGTTAGAGCAAATAATGAAACGCTATACAATGGAAGTATGGATGATAATATTATTTCTGCAGATATAGTGGATCAAGCAAGTTCTTATACTGATAAAAATGTTGAGATGAAAGCGATCAACAGACAAATAAAATTAATATCTGAAATTGATAAAGCTTTATTAAGAATTAAAGATGATACTTATGGATATTGCTTAGATACAGCTGAACCAATTGGATTAAAAAGATTAATGGCTCGTCCAGTTGCAAAATACACCATAGCTGCACAAGAAAAACATGAGAAAAATGAAAAAGTTCACGCTGACGACTAAGGTTGAGGAATAACTTCTTTTGCATCCATAAAAGCAAACCCTTTTTTTACAGCATCTCTTTTTGAAATCTCCAGATACCATCTAGTTAAACTTTTAAAACTTGATAAGCCTATATCGTGCCATTCATGTCTAGCAAGCCAAGGAAATGTTCCAATATCTGCAATTGTATACTCTTCACCTGCTAAAAATTTTGAAATTGACAATCTATCATCAAGTTCCTGGTAAATTCTTTTTGAAATCTTAAAATATCTATCTTCACCAAATTTACTTTTTCCAGGATTATAGTGATGAAACTGATGGTGTTGACCAAGCATCGGACCAACATACCCCATCTGGGCCATCAACCATTGATTAATTTCTAAACGATTTTCTTTATTATAAAACTTTCCACTTTGTTCAGCTAAATAAATTAAAATTGCACCTGACTCAAATATAGTTTGATTATTTTGATGATCAATTATTACAGGAATTTTACTGAATGGACTTATCTTTTTAAAATTTTCTTTAAATTGTTCTCCATTATTTATATCAATTGGAATTAATTTGTATTTGTATCCAATTTCCTCCAACATAATACTGATTTTTTTTCCATTTGGAGTGTTAGCTGAAAAAAGATCAATCACTATTTATTTTTTTCCTAATCGTTTCTTTAACGTTTTAGAAGAGGTAGTAAATTCAAATCTATATTTCTCATTTGGTCGAGCTAGTTTAAAGCAAGCTCTTGCAGCAAGAGCTCCTTCATGAAATCCTGATAAGATAAGTTTTAATTTTCCGGGATAAGTACAAATATCTCCAACAGCATAAATACCTTTTTGATTTGTTTCAAATTTTTCTGTATCAACCTCGATAGTTTTTTTATCAATATTTAAACCCCAATTAGCAATTGGCCCAAGCTGCATAATTAATCCAAAAAAACCTAACACATAATCAGTTTTCAAATTTTTAATCTCACCATCATCATGTTTAACTTCAATGCTCTCCAATTGATTTGATCCATTGACTTTACTTAGTTGATATTTGGTTAAAAGGTTTATTTTTCCTGATTTTGCTAATTCTTGGACTTTATTTACCGTTGATTGTGCGCCTCTGAATTCATCTCTTCTATGAATTAAATTTACTTTCGAATTTTTGGATAATTCAACTGCCCAGTCTAAAGCGCTATCGCCACCACCAAAAATCGAAACCGTCTTTTCTTTAAATATATTTTTATCTTTAACAGAATAAAACAATGATTTATTCTCAAATTTTTCACACTCTTTTGGAGCAAACTTTCTGGGCTCAAAAGAGCCTACTCCACCTGCAATAATAACATTAGGTGTTGAAAAAACTTTTCCATTATTTGTTTTAACTTTCCAATTATTTTTTTCTTTTTTAACTTCATCTACCCTCTCATTTAAATGAAATTTAATATCAAATGGTTTTAGTTGATTAATCAAATTGTTTGTTAATTCTTCACCTGTACATTCTGGAATAGCTGGAATGTCGTATATAGGTTTATCAGGATAAAGTTCAATGCACTGACCACCAATCTTATCTAAGTTATCAACTATTTCACAATCCAAACCAATCAATTTTAATTGGTGAGCAGTAAATAAACCTGTTGGGCCAGCTCCAATTATTAATGCATCTGTTTTATTCATTTAACCTTGCTTTGATGGGACATTAACTACAAGACCATCTAATTCATCAGAGACTATAAGTTGACAACTTAATCTGCTATTTTTTTTTGGTTCAAAGGCCATGTCCAACATATCTTCTTCGCCATCTTCTTTTGTTGGAAGTTTATTTAACCATTCTTCTTTGACATAAACATGGCAAGTAGCGCAAGCCATTCCACCACCACAATCAGCATCGATTCCAGGGATATCGTTTTGAACTGCACCTTCCATAACTGTTAAGCCGTTTTGAACCTCAATAGTATGATTTTTTTCATCATGAGTGATGTAAGTAATTTTGGCCATAAATTAAATATAAGCTTATAAAAAAATAGGGCAAGTATGTTAAAACATACTCGCCCTATTAAAGTCTTTAATTAAGTAAAACTAATTATCTAGCTCTACCAGGTTGTTGCATAGCTGCTGCCCAAATGATTAGACCAAAAGCGATCTTGTTCAAGAAGTCAGCTGCGTTGTAAATCACGTTTAGTGAGTTAGCATCTACTCCACCTGTTAGGTAACCAAAAATGTAACCTAATGGGTAAATAGCCCAACCTACTGTTACGATCATTCTCATCGCACCAAAAGCAGTAACAAGTGCTTTGTTTCCACTCTTAGCAGCTTTTTTACCTGCTTCACCAGAGAATACTTCATAAAGAATGTAGATCCATCCAGCCATACCGATTACGAAACCAAGTGTAGCATTAATGTATCCAGCTTCTCCTAAGTATCCACCTACTAGCATAACTAATGTTCCAATCATCAGTCTCCAGAAAATTCCAGAGTCTGCTTTGTTTACTGCTGCTAAAACAAAATAGAATTCTAACATTAGTAATGGAACTGTAATTAACCAGTCAATGTATCTGTAAACTGTTGGTGAGTCACCAGTAGCGATCCATACATCTCTCATGTACATGTAGTGTACGAATGCAATACCAGTTACTAGACCAGCAACAGTCATTGAAACTCTCCATCCAGCTGGAACCGAACTTCTTTCTAAGAAAAAGAATACAGTA
>Ga0222719_10000030_pt1 | contig 141038 bp, 155 predicted proteins | sample C33_34DmetaG_FD_165039 | JGI IMG/M metagenome (GOLD analysis project Ga0222719, IMG submission 165039) | Estuarine water microbial communities from San Francisco Bay, California, United States - C33_34D | ecosystem: Environmental > Aquatic > Marine > Unclassified | place: USA: California... | reverse complement strand
ATTAATCGTCTAGAATCTCAGTTTAAAGCAAATGTAGCTAAAGGAAAAAAAGTAGAAAGAAAACTATCTTAAAACTTTTATTAACGCTTTTCTAATTAATCTGCGCAAATAAGTCTCTGTTATTTGCGCAGATTCTTTTTTTGGTAATCTCATTGCCCTTCCAATAATTTGATTAACCATGGCAAAAGCGCCTGTCAATTTATATGTTTTGTTATTGTATCGAAAAACAATACCCTCTAAAGATGCAGCAATGTTTTCTATGTCTCCTAGCTTTTCTAACTGTCGATCGACCATTTCCCCTAAGTTTGGTGCACCTGATTCAATCGCCTGTCTAATTTGAACAACTGAATCTTCTACTTGCAATCTCATTTTTTGAACTGCCTTGTCATGATCAATTGCAAAAAATGATTCAATCCCCCTTAAGACTTCAATAGCAAAATCACTTATAATTCTTTCAATCGGCCTTAATACATTACTGACTTGTTTTTTAATGTTTGTTGATGTTGCAAAAGATGAAATAATAGCAGCATTTTTTTTATCAATTTTTTTAATGTCATTAACAGATAATCCCTCATAAGTCTTTGGGTCACCTGTATAGATTGCTCTTTGTATTATATGTTGAATCACATCTTCAGCTAATCCTGCTTCTGACATTTTAATTGATAGTTTATCTGCAACATAGTCTGATAAAGTTCCGGAATCACCTCCATATTTTGCTGCAACTTGATCAATTTTTTGGTTTAAGATTTGATGCGCTTTTCCATTCGCAATATTAATCAAAGGAATGATTTGAGGACCATAAATTTGCCATAGTCCTTGATCAATTTCAACTTCTGTTTCGTTTAAGGCAGACACGAGCTGTTCAAAACCTTCATCAACTTCTAGGTCTTCGTCATTAAATGTAGAAAATCCATGAAGGACAACATAAGATGCACCATAATTTATAATATTAGAATCACGACCAGTTTCAGAATTATAGTGCATGATTTCCATATTAAGGTATCTGGATCCATCTTTAAAGATAGGCTTAACTTGTGCCCCTAATCTTTTAATTGCTTGAGAAATTGCAGAAAACCCTCTCATAAAACCAACTTCAGCAGGATGTCCTTTCCATTTGTCAGCATATTCTTGTGGTGTCATTCCTCCTCGTTTAACATCTCCTGCATTTCGAAAAGTTCTAATTTCTCCTGTTGGTAATACAGTTAGAAAAAGATTGTATCCGTCAACTTTTTCTGTTACTTCGATGTTTGCAGATGCAACAGTTGATAAAATATCTTTAATTTCTCCAAAAGTTAAATCAATATCTTCATGGAGATGCGCCATATGGCCACCTAGTCCGCCCATTTTTAACTCCTATAACCAGTCTAAATCATCGTCATCATCATCTTTTTTTGATGAACTTTTATCATAAATATCTTTTTTTTCTTCTTTTTTATTGCTTTTTGGTATATTTAAAGATTTTTTTTCAGCATCAAAATATCTTTTTGGCGATGGTTTTTTAGCAGGTGGTCCTCCTAATGCAAAACCAGTATTATAATGTGTATCTACTATAGACAATGGTATACCCAAAATAAAAGAATGTGCATAATTAAGCATCCTTTTTCTAAATTCTTCTTCTGAATTAAAAGCAATTACACTATCTGTATAATCATCTAAAAGTATCCAACCTTTATCAGTCCATCTTTCAATCACCCCAGCGTGTGCTTCAAATTGATCTGAATCACGATAAGTACAAGTAATTCTTAATCTTCCTGTTGTATGCTGTTGTGCTCCAGGATATAGAAATCTAATAGCATAAATTGTACTAGAAACAGATACCGGTTCTTCTTCGTTGATAACTGCTGTTGATTCTTGTTTGTATATTAGGCGACTCTGAAACTCACTACTCATTTATTTCTCTTTCTAAATTTACAATATCAATTTTTTTAGAAACGCCATCTTTTGTTAAAATAACATGATGTGTACCTTTAGGCCATTTTAAAAAGACTCTTTTATTTTCATTGTTAAGTTTAAAATATTCTAATGCTCCGCCAACATCTCCGATAATTGTATATGAATTCTTTTTTGCATATTTCACAATTTTTTGTTCAGTTGAATAATCTGATATCACGCTTTTCTCCTTTTAAACGCTTTACTAATTTTTACTGGTTTTTTTTCATAGTTTTCTTGATCTTCGCCTTCTTCATTTCCTAGACCATGAGAAACTGGAAATGGGTCTTTAACTCTTGCTTTTCCTGTTCCATAGCCTCGACCTCCGCTAATATTCAAGATATTGTCTTTTGCTTCAATTTCTTTTAGCAGCATCCTTATAATTTCTTTTAACTCATCCATCTTTTTCCTCTTGATCATTCTTTGGTGGCCAAAATAAAAATTCTAGAAAATTACCATCCGGATCCCTAATATAACAAGAAGAAGAACCGTCGCGATGTCCTTTAAATGTTTCACCTGGTAATTGTTCAGATATAAATTTCTCGTCTATTTCAAAACAAATATGTGCAGGATGTTGGTGTGGAGATACAAATGCTATTTTTGATTCTCCTACCTTTATTAGACCCCATGTTTCATCTTGATATAAAATTTCTGCATTCCATCGATTAACATACCAATCAATTGCACGTTTAATATCTTTGGAAATTAAAGCAACGTGATCAAATGTCATCTTAATTCCATCCTGGGCATTCAATTAATTTATTAGGAATTAAATAAGTACTAAAACCTATCATACAAGTAGTCGAATCAGTACCTTCTTCTATCGGTATTAATTCCACTCCGCCTTTAATCGGTGTTAAAATTTTTAATTGAGTATTCATTAACCAATATTCTTTATCTGACTTTTTTAAAAAATAAGAAGGTGCCACAGTTTTCTTAAGATCTTCTTCTACCCATGCTGCATCCATAATTTGATTCATAAAATTATTAACTAATTCTTCATTGATACTTTGTGCAACTTCATCTTTTAAGAAATCATTTTTATCTGATAATTCTTTTTCTTTTGCATTACTTATGCTTCCTGATAACAAGTCTTTCATTTTTTTAATAAGATCATCAGTCAATTTCTTCTCCAATTTTTATGAATTCATAATTAACTATTCTAGAATCCGCAACACCTCTTCTAACTGTATGAATTATTTTATATTTAATGCCGTTTATAATTTCAAAAGTTTCAATTGTATACGGTGTTTTTCTTTCGTAATCAATTACATCTTCCATTTTAGATTCCTTCAAACTTAAAAGTAAATGAATCTTCTTTAGTCTCCCAAAGATTTATTTTTCTTTGAAAATATGACATTTTATTATGATATCTACGACTTTCATTCACCATCATTTCAACTAACTTCTTTTTCTTTTTATTATTTATTGTTATAGCTAGTTCTTTCCTTAACATTGCTATTCTTTTATTTTTTTCAATCTCTGTCATTCCTTTTCTGATACCATATTTTTGAATCATTAGCTGTTTTTTATTGACTATACGGCCATGAAGCGCTTGACATTTTTTCATTGCATTAACTTTATTCATTCTTGACTTCCCACGTGAGCCACTAGCCGGAGGATAAAAATCATCAGTTGTTAAGTCTCTAAATAAAAGTACACAAAAACCTTCAAAATCAGGTGTAGTTAACATATAAAGATAATCAAGTTTACCTTTATTTTTTAAAGTTGCCCAATCAGTTTGCAAACTAAAAGTTTTTGATTTACCACTACCACTTGATAATTTGCATTCAAGCTCTTTATTAATATCAACAATAAAGATATCAGGTTTACCAGGTGCACCGTCTTCAATAACCTCTTTATAAACTTCTCTTAAAGACCGTGCAAATTCTTTTTCTTGAGCTTGTGATACTAACTGATTTCTTCTTCCTAAATTATCACGAAGATCGTATCCGTATTTTTGAAAAGTTTCACATAAATCATTTTCAAAAGTCTTAAGTCGTCCAATAACTTCTTTAGTGAGTTTTGATGTAAGGTATTGCATATAACTCCTTTGCATAACTACAATTTTATTATATACAATTTGTATCTAATTTACACGTATAGATTATTTTGAATATTTAAGTAATTCTTTAATAACCTTATTGTAAATTGCTAAATTGTTTTTATTTTCTCTGATAGGAGCATTTAATTCATCTTCGTATGGGTTTTCTTCAAATGCTCTTTTTAATGCTTTTAAGGGATCTTTAGTTCTTCTTAAAACTTTAGCTTGACGTTCATCAATTACATCTGCGTTTAACATTTGAAGAATTTGTGGCTCTCTATCTAGTGAATTATAAGCATTTAATTCTTCGCTACTTAATGATAATTTGTATTGATTTTCAATGTTATATAAATTTTCTTGAGATAAATTTTGTTTAATTTTAGTTTTAGCTTGCGGTAATATATTTTTAATTTCTTGATCTGCGATCGCTAATATTGCATCCATCAAAGATTTTCTAAATGCTATTAAGTCAGGAGATAAATAATTAAATATTTTATTACTAATTTCAGATAATTGACTAGTTGTTTTATCAGTTAAAGAATCTGATGATGCTGTTTTTTTAAAAAATAATTCAAACAATTTTTCGTCAAAATCTGGGTCAGAACCTTCACCCCACATTTCTTCTCGATCAAAAGCAGTCCAAAATTTATTTGATTTAATTGTAAGCTCAATATTTTTCAATCTTAATCCATCAATAATCATTCCGTATTTATCTGTTGAGTTGACAAATTCAGACTTTAAGTTATTAATTAATGATTGTAATTGTGAAAACTTTTCATTGTAAGAAGATTTAAGTTCAACATCAGATGACATTTGAGGCATTGAAAAAGCAGTCATTTTTTCGTCAAAATAATTTTGAATTACATCAACTACGTCAGAAAACACTAAATCGAATGATTCAACTGTGATAAAATCATTAATTATATTTTTTCTTCCGGACTCACTTCTCATAAATTCAATAAATAATTGAGACATAGCCAAATCACTATTTTGAATTTTTTCAGTTATACTAATAAGCGTCGGTGTACCAGAATCAAAATCAAAATTGTCGGAGATTTGGTAAGGATTATCTTTGTCACCATACAATTGATTAATTAAAATCTTTTTTTGCTCTTCAGTAAAAGTTGTAGGATTATTTATTAAATTCATAATAAGCATCGCGGAACCATCAGGTTCACTTTCTTTTAATTTATCTACATAATTTTTACCTGACTTTGTTTCTGCCTGTTGTCTTCCATAAGCTTTGGAAGCACCTTCAATGGCTGTTTGAATAAAATCTTGCCCTAGTTTTGTTAGCATTGGATCGTCTTTTAAGTTCCAGGCATATATTAAATAGTTAATCAATAATATAAAACATTTTCCAGTTAGTCCCATACTTCCCTGAGAGGCTAAACCTCCATAAGGCTTTAAGTTTCCGGAATTAGAATCTCTTAAAAAATAATCCCATTCTCCATTGTAAAGTTCAATTGCTTTTTCATTAATTTGATCATCAGTCGGGTTTGTAGTTCCACCTGCATTGAGCTGATTTATTGCTTCTTCTTTCATTCCTGGCATTCTTATTCCGCCAGCCGTGACCGGGCCTGAAATTGCAGTTGTTATTGATCTTTCAATAAATAAATCATTAATCATATCCATATACCTTAATGACTCAATATATCTATTTTTTTCATTGCTAGCATTAATTTGATTAATGATTAATCCAGCTAATCTTTTTATTGTGGGAGGATCAGGAATTAAAGAATCTTGTGTATAGGAAGCAACCTCAGGTGGGAGGCCAGTCTTATTTTTGTCTCGAAGTGCTTTTCTAATATTACTTTCTGCATCTTCTAAGTTTCCAGTTCTTGGTGCACGAACAACTCTTGATCCTTCTTTGTAATATACAGTTGTTTTTTCAGCAAATTCTGCTAATATTTCTATAAACTTTTGTTTTAACTCTTGCTGATTAAACAAATGCTCCATAAGTTTAGAATTATATTTTTGATTTTCAATTCTTGAACTATTTCTAGGGATGACGTCTGATCCTACAGCGCCTAACCCTGACAAAATTGAAGAATTAATAAAGTAAGATCGATCACTTGATAAGAAAACATAAAATTTATTAAACTTGATAGAACTTGGTTGTGATCCTCCAAATCGATCGTTAATATCTCCTTTTTCGCTTTTTGAAAATTTACATTCAAATGTAATATCATCACCTGTCCTAAAAAGATCTTGTCCTGGTGCTGTATCAGTTCTAGCATAATAAGTTTTTGTCGGGTCTAAAAAAGCTAACGTTGCTGCCACCCCTACCTCTATTTTAGATCCTAGTTCATCAGGCATTGGTTGTGCATCAGAGGAAATTGCTCCTGCAGCTGAATTTATTGCGCAACGAGCAAATTCCCTATCTGAATCAGGATATACTCCTGAAGCATCAATAACTTTAAGATAGTTTCTTTCCTCAGGTGATAATTGACTACTCTGTTGCAAATCATTTACTGGAACGGTTTTTTTAAATCCATATCCTTGACCTTTTTCATGATTAGTTAACTCTAAATCCGTGAAAGCCTGTGAAATGGAACTGTTCCATTGGCCTTTAACAGGTCTTTGAAAACTATTGAAAAAATTTGAAAATGCTATTAAATCAGTCTTGTTGTCATTTTCTTGTGCAATTTTTGTAGCGTTATGTGAAGAAGAATAAGCATCTTTAAGCTTGAGTAAAGTGGCCATTGCATTATTTTCATAAGTTTTTGCTAATCTTTTTACTTGATCTTCGGTAGGGTTTAGGTTTCCGCCGGCAATTAATGCTTCTCTGGCAGCTTTATATGCTTTCATTTCTCTTAGCAAATATCTTTTTAACTGCCTTCGTATTTGTCTTCTAGTAATTTTCAATTTTTACTCCATAAACTTCATTGCAAAAACAATAGCTGCCATGGCGAATTGCACAACTGCAAAAACAGTGATTGCTTTTGTTTTGAATAATTTTAAATCTTCAACTTGCTTTGTTAATTCTTTAATTTGTGTTGGAGAAGCAACCTCATCAATTCGCTCTTTCCATTTGACCAATTCTTGAACTTTATCTTCTCTTGCACGAATCTCGGCAATCTCTCTTTTAACATCACCAAGATTATCATTTAATTCCTTAATACCCACAGCAAGTGTTTCTAATTCTTTAAGCACTAACCGTGAATATTCTGCCCAACCGTCTTCATTACTCATGATCACCCTCCTCAACGTCTAAAGCACACAAAACATCATCTATACGCATACATATTTCAGAACGATCAACATTTTTATTTTTTGTAAGCGTTCTTAAATATTTAAGTTGATCTGTAATCCATTTTTTGATTTCGTCCAACTCCATTTTGCTTTGCTGATCTTTACACAATTGATTTCTTAACTTATATAAATTAGCAAAACGTTCTTGAATTTTAGTAGCATTCATTTTTATCCCTCAATTAATCTTCGTGCCCAACGAACATGCGGCTTTAAATAATCTAAACATTGTGCTTCTAATACAGCAGGTTTGATCCAGGAGTATCCTAGATGTTCTTGAATTCCTGTTGTTGGGTTAACACCTATTTGAGGTTCTTGATGACATTCTGTTAACCAAACTGTTAATTTATCATGTATAAAAGGACCTTCTTCAAAGTTTGTTATTGTAAGTGATGCTTCTTCATATGCTTCACGTCTGGCAGTTTGTAGTGCATTTTCACCCGGGTCAATTCTGCCTTTTGGGATATCATAAAAACCATTATTCTTAGTTTGGAATTGTGGTAAGGCGTGTAAACCTAAAAAAAGGATGCGCCCGGATCCTAAACTTTTATATACAATTACACCTGCTGCTGATACTTGATTCATTTTATATTCCGGACTAATGCTTCTTTAATTAGTTTTCTAATTCTTGCTTCACTAAGTTTAGCATGCGGTACGTCAGCAGTTAAACCCATTGATTCCAAATAATCATAAATAATGTCAGCAACAGGCTTATCACCTACCCAACTATTATTTCCTCCATTTGGCCATCCTCCATGATTAGTGGGCCTATCTAACATTAACTTTCTTTTTTTACTTTCTGACACATTATCTCCGCTACTAGAAATAATTATTTGAAATAATGTGTGTTTTCACTAAGATGTCTAAATATTAAAAAAGATAATATCGATGCAAAAAAAAGAAGTGGGTTGGGATACCAGATAAAAGTTATAAAACACCCAATAATACCAACCCACATTAAAATCAAAAATATAAATTCTAAACTATCCTTCATCTCTTAAGACCATGAGATCTGATGCTCTGAAATCTTTTTCTTCACCATCTATCTCACTAATAAATTTAACGCGCATTTGTTTGGAGAAAGTACCATTTGCCGATCCGTGTTTAACGGGAACATAGTAAACTTTTGTTACTCTTCCTTTGTTGCTCATGTGATGAGTCACCATTACTTTCATTCCTTCCCTAATATTCATTTTAACCTCTTTTATTTTTATTATAACAAGTATTAATCTAGCTTGTAACTATTTTACAATTAGACTTTTAAACTCTTTCGGAAACATGTTTTTATTTTTTTGATAAAAACGATTCCAATCACTATCAAGTATGTAAGTAATTGCTGTATCTGTTTCTGATCTTACGCTTCTACCACAAGATTGAACAATTGACTTAGCAGTTTGCAACCCATACCAGTTTTTATATTTATTCATTCTTTTTCTAACAATCTGGTCTCCCAAGTAAGGATAAGGTATTTTGCAAATTACCTGAAACTTTGATAAGTCTCCTTTTAAGTCGACACCTTCAGTCATAGATGGAGTTAATAAAACGGTAGGTTTTTTTGTAGTCATATGTTTTTTAAGAATATCATCGCGATTATGAGAATCATGAGTTAATAGTCGAGAATTCTTAATATTTCTTTTTATATAATTAGCAATTTTATAAGTATGACAGTGTATAATTCCTTTATCTCCATTGTGTTCATCTAAAATTGCTTCAATTGCTGCCTTAAGGTTCGGTAAAGATTTTTCTATCGAGTTAGCTGACATCGATCCAATTCCTTGGGTAAAGATAGGTCGATTTTCTATCGGGAAAGGAGAAGGAATACTGATAAAATCGTATTCTTCTTCCTTAAGGCCTAAAGATTCAGCAAATGCTTTTCCATTGAGAATAGTAGCTGATAGAAATATCACTTTTCTTCCCATTTTAAAAAGATAATCTTTGGCAAATTTCGAAACATCAACAGCACGATATATAACTTTTGTATATCCTCTTGCTTCTGTTTCTTGCTGCTCCATAATCCAGTTATCAGGTGTGTATTCCTGCAGGAAAACCTCAAGCTTTGATGCATGACCGGTCATCATGTCATATCGCATTGCAATTGTTTTCAATTCTTTTATTTTACCACCAATTCCTAACTGTTCAATTTTTTCTTGCATGTGAAGAATTTGAGATTGAAGTTTAGGATAATATTCAGTCAATAGCCATTTAACAAAATTGACCGGCGTAACTTTGGCCGGCCATTGAACTTTTATAATTTTCTCAGCAAAATATTGACTTATTCCCATTTCTACAAATGTTGAAAGAACAGATTCAGTATTGTGTGCTTCATCAATTACTAAAACATTTCTTGGAGTTATTTTACCTGAATACGTCGATTCTAAAATAAAATATGGAAAGTTTGTAATTGATTCTCTACTTTCCAAAAATTTCTTTTTCTTTTCTTTGTACTTGCATCCAATTGCACATGCCTTAAAAAATGGAGATCCTTTCTTTTCTCCTTTTAACTCTTGTAGAGAAGTTCGACAATCATTTCCTTTCTTATAACTACAGCTATAATTAGATGCTGAATACAACGAACACATTGATCCACGTGGTCGTCCAAAATCTTTTTCATATTGTTCTTGCAGTATTCTTTGAGTAGTTAAAAAATATGTTCCTTGAGCATAATCAACATCATCAGGTTTAAAATGAGAAGAATAATAATCATCTAAATATCTCCCTAAAGTCAGACCAATTGCAGACTTACCAACTCCAGTTCCGGCTTCAATAATAACAAATTTCTTATTATCGTCAATGAGCGTTTTTAATCCAAAGTCAATAGCAGTTTCTTGTTCTTTTCTTGCCTTTGGGTATGGAAATATATTTGTATAATTGTGTTGTTTCATTTAACTTCTCCTATTCAACACAATTATACAAAACTTATATTAAAATTACATTTTAAATTTGCGTTAATATAAACTCTATTTTTGATTGATCTGATATTACAACTGCACCATTTTCGTCTAAAAAGCTTTCAAATTCAGTTAAATTTACTCCAGAAATTTCTATTTCTCGAGCAGGAAGCTTAATATATCTTGGGTTAATATCAGTTTTAATTCTCATCATATATACGTTAACAGCTTTTTCTTTAGTTTGTTTGCACAAAGTATATACAGGAAAATATTCAACCAATCTAATGTAGATTTTTTTATCAATTCCTAAAGTATTAAACAACTTATCTTTGATTGTTTCATTGATAATCTTATCTATTTTATTATTAAGGCTACCATCTTTGATATAGGAAGGATTTGCAAAGACTGATTTTGATTTTTTCTTAAATATTATTGCCATATTTTCTCCTATTTTGAATGCCAATCTGCTACATAAGATGCCCAAGAATTAGGTTTTGATTTAAAAACGTAACCCATTCCTGTGACCCATCCTTTTAACATATCAACATATATTCTTGTTTTTGATCTATTTGTTTTTCCTACATCAACATGAACTTCTATTTTAGCATTTGGGAATCTTTTTGCACATTCTTTTGCTATTTCTATAGAGCAATCGACTTCTTCAAATATTTTATTTTGAAGAGACTTATATTGATTTGCATCGACATTCTTTTTTTTGAAAAAATAATTTGCTATATTTAAATCATTTGAATGAATTGCAATAACCGAAGCAAACCTACAATGATCATGTCGCAACATAGAATCAGTACCTACATATATGGTGCCACCTTTATCAACATAATCTTTTATCGATTCGAATACTTCTTGCGTTGTCAGTTTATTGTCGCCGTTATTCCATAAGTTTTTCGAATCATATTTCATATTAACGGCCCTTTATTTATTTATTTTCTTTCTTTTATTTTATCTTAATATAGTGCCTATATAACCAGTTGGTGTTGTAATTATAATAGTTCTTGTTTTTACTTTTTCTAAAACTAATTGTTGTATTAACTTTGTTTTAGAACCAATTGGTAAGTAAACACTAAAATGATGACCGGAATCGTCGCCTTTTTCCAGTATTCTAAATTCTTCATCATGATGATCTAAAATAATATCAGTAAGAATATCTTTATCTGTTTTTTCCATAACCAACTCCTTTAAGAATATTCTTACTTGATTTATGATAATTTACAAAAATTATTTAAATTTATTAAAAAATTCTCTAATTGCGTCTCTATTAAAAGGCTTGTTGCTATCATCTTCATAATCATCATGACCTGTTGCTCGCTTAATAACACGTTCAGATAACATTGCTTCATCTGAGAACTGTCTTTCGTGTTTTCTTTTTAATCGTCTAATTTCAGAATAAGCATCTTGTATCTTACTTGCTTCTTTTCTATACTGCTTCCCTTCTTTTGTTCTAGAACCGTATTCTTTTTTAATGTGCTGGAGTTCATTCATAATTTCTTCTAGATAAGAACTGTACCCTTTATCATTTCTATTTCTTCTTTCAATACCTTCAGATAACATTCCAGACACAAACTTTTCTTTAAATAAGTTATCTAAATCTTCATCCCAAAAACCTAAAGCCAGTTCAAACTCATTGGGACTTGCATTAGCTAGGAATTCTCTTAAATTAGTACCAGAACTTTCCATTCCATTTGGTAATAGATATTCCATATGCGGTGCTACTAAAAGATATCCATGTTCAATGCCAGGACGCATTGCGATGTTAGGATCGAAATGTTGGAAATAAGTTGGCGTACCTTTTTTTGTCATGCCTACTCTAAATCTTGGAGAGCCTTCCATATCTTTTTTTCCAACTACAAAGGCTAATATAACATTATTATAATCTAAGTTTCTATTAGACAAAGCATTGGGAATATTTTTCCAAGTTCTTAAAGCATAAGGGACTTTTTCATTTACAAATTTGTCAACAGGAACCCCATGGGCAGATGCAACAGCTTGTTTTTCAATAAAATTAAGTGGTGATTTTGGCATTTCAACTTTATCAGAAGAAACTATAAAAACATTTTCAGTACCAAAATTTTGAACACACCAATCATAAGTCATTTTATGATGTTTACCCATAGGCTGAAACCTACCTGCATAAATTACAATTACTTGTTTTCCATTAATTTCCATTTTCTTATCTCCATAATTAAATTTTACACTACATTAATTATTACAATTTTTCCTTTGAGTAATTTTCTAATATCAACAACTGCTTTAAGTATCATTTCTCTAATGGCCATTAATTCTTCTTGAGTATCAAAGGGTAATTCCCTATACATTCTAACATTATAGCTCATTCCTTTTTTTGCCTCCGGAGGATACAATAAACCAGGTGACATACCTGCAGGCTTTTGTTGTGAAATTTCCTGTGTCATAAATTCTGATACTAAGTCATTAGAAGTAAATGGTATTCCTCTACGAAGTGCTGATGTTGTTCCTAGCTTTTGGAAAATCGGAGCATAATTCTTTTCTTCAGATGTTTTTCTTTGGGCAAGAGCCCCTGGATTAATACCTAATCTAGATATGGTATCTGCTAGGCGCTCTTGAATGGGATTAACAATTTTATCAATCTCAGTCGCTCCTGATTCACCCGTAGTGTCAAACAATGCATGTAATATCATATGAGGAGATGCTAAGAAATTCTTAGCTGTACCGGTAACTAAAGGAACAAAAACGACGTCTTCGTCTAAACTCATTGAAGAAATTTCACCTATATTGATCCCTAAATTAGTCATCAACTGAATTCCTTCAGCCTCTAAATCAAAAATTAAATGTCTTCTTGTTTGAAAATCAACCATTCTGTTTCGAAACAAAGCTGTTTCTTCTCCTGACATTTGATGGCGTTTAATCTTGTTTCTTTCATAAAATTCTTTATTTTCACTATCAGAATATACTAGATCAGCCCTACTAAATTCAATTGAATCAGCTCCTATTCTTTTACTTGGATCTGTTCCGAACATTAATTTTGCTGCTTCTCTTGATCCACCTAAAACTGGAATTAAATATACGTTGGATCCTGGGAATGCTTTTTCACCCCACATCCATCTTGCATCTTTAAACTTTTTTCCTTTAAATAGTCTGGCACCTGTTTTTTTCTGCTTAGCAGCGGGGGCTTTAGGTACGGGCCCGATAGCCTTTCTAGTTCTTTCATCAGGTATTTTTGATACAAATTCTTCATCACTAAATGCTGCAGACAACTGATTTCTTTCATCTGAATCAAAAACTATTGGTTCACCTGATTCATCTTCATCTCTGTCGCTAATCCACTTTCCTGTTTCCGGATCTTTTTTAAGCTCCCCTCCGATTATTCCTTTGTATTCTTCAAATAAAATATTTTCGATCGATTCTTTAATTAATTTTTTAATTTTTTTATTTGTAATTTTCATTCTCTTACCTCTACAATCAAATCTGTTCTTCCTTTAATTATTCGATGCCATTCTTCTTTTTTTATTTGTATAACATCGCCTTCTTTAAGTAAAATAGGCAAGTGATCCTCTCTTTGAAATTGCCACCCACTACCTTTAACTACTTTAACTTCTCGATCTTCTCTGTCTCTATGCCACACTAACTCATTATCTTCCACATCTTTTTTAAATGTTCGAATTGTTATTTCACCTTGCTGTATTTCTTTGTACGGGTTCATGTTAAATTAATTTCTTCTACTTTGACACCATATAGTTTTAGCATAGTCAAAAACGGCGCGTCATCTTTTCGATATGCTTTCATTAACGGATCTTTCTTTTTTGCATACTCCATATAATCTCCAATTGTTTCGTCCTCGTCCTCGTCAGCTCCTTGTGGGAAAATTGTTTTTTCTGTGAATGCATCATAAAAATCTTCTGAGGTAAAACCAGGATATCTTAAATTAGGATTGTCTGTTATGCTATATTGACTTGGAAGAAAAGAATTGTCTAGTTGTTTTTGCTCTACATCGTTTCTTCTATTGTGATAATAAAAAGCCCAGACATTATATGCGTCTGGTTGAAGTGAATATCTGTCGCAAGTTAAATAATAATCTTTACCTTTCGCAGAAACTACTTCTAAACAAAGTTCATACAAAATGGGACCAAAACCTTTTTCTTTAAATAATTCAGGAACATCTTTTCCTAAACTTAGAAAAGCTGATTTAATTTCAAATAAATTTATTTTTTCTTTTCTAGGGTTGAATTTAGGATCTTGTCTTCCGTGTCTTGGATTAGCAAGACGAGATTTCACCGACCCTATTTGTATATTGTTATAATACATAAAAACTTTAACATTGAAATCATCTTGTTCGATTTTAAAACTTAATTTATTCTTGTGAGGAAAAACATATTTAAATAGTTGCTTAACCATTGGTGATCCTACATCAATCATATCATACATGAAATCAACAGGTGGAGATGCACCGGCTGATTCTTTAAAAACCGCTTCGCTAATTAAATATCTAAGTTGTCTTCTTGTTAACTTCATTTTATACCATCCGTATCGCTTGACGAAGTATTAAAATTGTATGTTTTAATTCATTTCTTTCAATTCCTTGCCTCGACATGTTTTGAAAGTTTTGATTATAAGAACGTATTGGATCGTCGCCTAAAAGTACTTTCGGATTTGTCATTAATACCATAACACTAGAATTATATCTACCACATTTAGCAATTAATTCTTTAGCAACTTGTATACCGTGATTTCTAGCTGCTATGTCAAAAGGTATATCTGTAAATTCATAAACGTTAAGGTGTTCATAATCAGCAATAGGCATATTGATAAAATATTCTGTTAATTCACCATGCAAATAAGATATTGCGTCATGAACTTCTTCAAAGTTTTGACATTTATTTTGACCATCACCGTTTCCAGGATTGTCAACTGGAGGAGGAAACCCATCACCAGAAGTAATATTAGGTGTATACATCTTTTCTGGTAATCTAAACTCACTTATAATTTTTCTTAATGCTTTTCTTGTTAATTTCATTGTTTTTCTAAATTATGTGTCTATATTTACTGTCATGCTATAATAATTAATATCAGGACGAAATTTATAATTAATGTATTGAGTACCAGACTGCTGTGGACCGTCTGGATGGTTTTGCTGAAGATATTGGGCAAAATCTGAAGACCATATCCTAAGCTCGTATACATGTCTAGACGATCTATCATGATAGTATCCTGGGTGGTCATCACTTATTACGAGCAACTCTAATGATTCTCCTAGGAGAATCCCATGCTTAAACGTTTCATGATCAGGGCTAAGTAAAAACTGAGCTATTATTGGGTAATGACGACTATGATCATTTAGGTTGTCATTTTGCATTTCTAAAAGTATTATTTTTCTTAATTGTTTTTTTGTTATTTTCATACTACCACCATGTTGTATAAGGAGCGCCAGAAACAGCTGGGTATCGACCTATTCGACATGCCCAATAGCCTGGTGCAAGTTTATCTTTTTTCTGTGCACATCGATGACGAGCAGCAAATGATTTACGACGCGCAGGATTTCTTAATCCGGTTGTCATACCACGGGCACCAAATGTAATCCGCTTTATATTTCCTGTTTTTTGATTTCTAACATAAACAACAAATTTACCACCTGAACCTGAATTACGCTTTGGTTTATTTAATTTTACTTTGCGTCCTTTATAGTAGCTTCCCGATTTCTTTGCTTTTGATTTCTTTCTTTTGCGTCTTTTCTTTTCATCAAGTCTTTCTGGTTCTTCATTGAAATAGTTGCTTAAAAGCTCTAATAGCGTTTCTGCTTCCATTCTTGTTATAACTTGACTTGATTCACTATCTGGCCCGGTTATTCTAATAAAAACTCCTTCATAGGGTTTTTCACCGTCCATAAAGTCATTATAATGAGAGCCTCGAACTTCAACTTCAATTTCATTTCCAAACTCATTATTAAAAACTCGAGTCATCATCTCTTCTGATTTATGAAAACCTTGGCTATTTAACATCATCATATCATCGGCTTCTTGACTGATTGGAAAATCTAATGCAACCTCTCTGTTTCCGTAGTTTGCAAATCTCCCCATGTCAGAATTTAACATATCTAATTCATCTTCATCCACACGCAACAGGCCACTATTGTACATCTTGCGTGATTCAGAAATAAGGCTGAAGAAACCTTTTGAGCCAGGCCTATATATACAATCATAAAGAGGAATAGAGTTCTCTATATGATAACGTAGTCCCTCAGAGAATAGGACTTGTTCAATAAGTAAGTTTTGTAAATGTGTTCTGGTTAGTTTCATATAGATCTCTCACTTTTTCTATCTCTTATCATTTCAACCCAGTCTGAATTTGGATTTCCACCTCCGAACCCGTGCTTTTCATAAAACTTAATCAGTTCAGGATTTGGAAATCTTTCTTTGTCCAGTGATGCAGCAGTTAAAGACATGTCAATATCAAACTGATCGGCCAAACTTACAAAATCTTGTAATACATGTTTCGCATATCCTTTTCTAAAGCAATTTTCGTTAGGTCTGCCAAAAACATCTACTGTTGAAAGATCTGATATATAAATGTGACCGTCATCATATTGCGTAAAAAATAAAATAACCTTGCATATTCTAAACTGTTTGGTTATTTTATAATAACCTCGATATGGTGCTTCTTCAGCAGGAGTTACATCTTCTACTGAGAACTTATCGTGTAATGCATCAATAAAAGCATGCTGTTGATATGCTTCTTTAATCAGGCGCTTTAAATGTTTCTTGGTTAACTTCACAAAATTATCCCTCTAGGATAATTATCTTAATCCTAGGACTTTTTTTCCGTTTATTGTAGCAATTTTAACCAACTCATTAACGTCGTAAATTTTGCAAGCTTCAAGAAGCAATCGTAACTCAAACATCATATCACCGTCAGCGAATGGTTTATAAACGTCATAGATGTTATCAGATCCAATAGCAACTACTAAATCATGTTCAAGCAATTCATCAACAGGTGTAATTGCATTATGAATCGGTGCCAGGTCTTCTCTTCTTTGGTGGTCGATCCAAGCCCCGGGGCAAGTAATAAAACTTAATCCTGCATCCTGACAGATTTTATAGACTTCTTTTCTGTATGCAATTGGATGACATGCTAATGAAATTGAATGAACTGCCGTTACCCGTCCTTCTAGTCCATGCTCAATTGTTTTTCTTGCTAACCATTCTGTTTCTTTTTCTTTTGGAGTGTTTAATTGATCGACATGCACATGTACACGTTTTCCATACTTCTTTGCTGCATTCATAACCCAATCAATATGTTCATCTTCTCTACCTCGATCAGCACCGGGTAAAGAACCTATAATATTAACAGAAAAAGCAGCATTGTCAACTATTGATTTTAAACTTGGATCTAATACACCTTTTAGTGTTTGCATTGCAGTCAAAAGATTAACATCGAATTTTCTAGCCCTTGCAACTTCATGTGCCGCAATATATGCCTTATTTGTTGTAATAGGATCAACATCAACGAATGTACAAATAGTTGATACACCTTTTTCAATTTGATCAGAAACGACTTGATCGATACGGGAATAGTAAGACCAGTAATTGCTGTCTTTTTTAATTCGATCTACCAATTTCCATTTTTCTTCTAAGAACTTATACTGTTCTTCTTTCGAAAAAAAACGAGCCGTATTGGCTCGATCTAAATGGGAATGGGCATTGACAAAACCGCCCTTGTCTTTGATTTTTTGGCGCAACTCTTCTAACATATAAACTCCTGTTTGTTTTTAATTATATCTATAAAAATTAAAACTTTTAATAGTCGTTAAGCATACTAAATAAAGCTTTAGGATCAGTCAGTCTAATTAGTATTTCCATTCTTTTTTCTAAAGTATTTCCAGCCTTACACAATTCCGTAGCCAAATCAGACTCCAAATAAATTTCTGCGTCTTTGTCAATTGAAAATAACTGATCTTCGCTAAAAAAACCAGATTGATTTAAAAATATATCTGACTCACCTCTTAATTCATATGCTTGTTGAAATAATGATTGAACTATTTCAAGAGATTTTTTATGTGATTTAGAGTCAAAATTTTCACAAGGTGTCAATGGTTTTCCTGGTCCTTCACCGTCGTCAGGTTCGTCAGGTGGCAAACCAAAGCCGCCACCTCCAATTCGATAGTTGCTACCACCTGCTACATCTTTAAATTCTTTTAAAATCAATCTTCTTAATCCGTTTCTTGTTAATTTCATTTTCTATCCTCAATTGACTTATTTATTTCTTTAAGTTTTTTTGAGCCTTTTACAACCCAAATATCAGGTAAGAAAGCGTGAATAAAAAAATATATCATTGCTTTTCCACTTTCTTTAGCATAGCCTAATGCGCATTTCATATGCTGAAAATAAGACATGTTAATTTCTTTTAAATGCTTTTTCATTTTCCTTCACCTTTTTCGCTGGCATATTTGACACCCATAATTGTGCCAATAATACTAAAAGAGTTTGTTAACAAAATACCAAAAAGATTACTCCAGGTATTTCCTAATAACGTTGTATCTTGAGTATTCCCCCAAAACAATGCCGCGGCGTATAGTCCAGTTGTAATAATACCTACGCCCATAATTGTGTATAAAGCAACATTGACAATATTACCAATTAATTCAAACTGAGTTTTCTTCTGAACTAAATCTAAATCATTAATTGCAGCTTTTTTTGCGTCTTCAGCTTTTTGCACTGCATCTTTTAACTCGTCCATTAAACTATCATTTTCTTCTGCTTTTTTCTGGAGCTCTGCATTTTGCGCCTGGATTTGCTTTGTAATTGCTAATCTTTTTTTTCTATTACTTTGATCATTTTCAATCGCTTCAGCAAGATAAATCTTAAATGCTTGATCATCCTCTGTGTCGATCATTTTTAAAACAGGACCTTCTAAATATATTTTATTTTCTAAAGCGAGCCTTATAAAAGCTGCTTTATCTTCATCTAAGATTTTAATCATTTGTACACCTTAAAAGCACCTGTCCTGTTTTTATAATTAGGATAATCAGCTTTAAATTGTTCCAAGCGAGGCTCAATATCATCTGATTTTACAATCCAAAACTGCGCACCTGCACCTTTTGCCTTATCAATCTCAATAGGATCTGATGAACTTGAAATAATCCCTATTACAACACCATTTCCGTATTGATAATTAATTCTACGAACCAATTCTATCCCATCAAATGATGACCCAATAATGTTTAGGTCAACAAAAACACATTCAGGCTTATCATCTTGATTTGTTTGAAACCCTTTAAACATATTTTCAGCTGTGTCTGAAGAAGATACAGTTTCAAGATTTAAAGAGATGTCTAAGATGTTGCATGCGTCATCAAAAACAAGATGAAATAGAGTTTCATCGTCCACTAATAATATACTTTTTATCACCTGCATTTAATTTTATCCTCATAATTGTGCCATTTTCTAACTTTTCTGGGTCAATTGAAAAACCGTGCTCTGTAAATATAGCAGCTGCGATGTTAAGCCCTAAACCTGAGCCAGACTCAGCTTGACCTCTTTTTCTTACATAAGGTTTGCAAAAATATAAAAAGTCTCTTCGGGACAATCCCCTACCATTATCTTGGACACAGATTGTTTCTTCATCTTCCATATATATACGAACAAATTTGGTTGGACTGTCATTATATTTTAAACCGTTTCTTATTAAGTTGTCGATTGCTGTGCAAAATAAAGAACTATTAACCTCTAATTCAATTAATTCTTCAACAATAACTTGGTCTGAATATGCTGTTCCTCTGAGATAATCTTTAATTACTTCTCTCAAATCGCATATTTCTTGTTCTAAAACGCTATCTTCTTTTACCAAGTTTGTGAATGCATAAACTCCACTATAAACTCTCTGGGCGTGATCAATACCTTCTTTTAATAGCTTAAGCGCAGTTTCTAAACGGTTTTCTTTAATTATGTTTTCTGGTAATCTACGAATTAAACTTTTAAATCCTCGTGGAATGTAAGTATTAATTCCGCTATGCATATCATGACGAATAATTTTAGCCGAATGTTCAAGATATACATTTTTTTGATTTAGTGCTTCTTTAGCACGAACATATTCCGTAACTTCAAAATTAATCTTATGGTACCTTGCCAACCATTTGTCATAAGATTTATTATCTCCTGGCATAAATTCACCAATTCGATAATGTGTAGGGACTTTATTTCCTTCTGTATCAGTTACGAAAACTGATGTGATAAATATTCTGGCCAGCCGTAATCGATAAAATTCATTAATGACTTCAGCTTCAATTTGTTTGCTGTCTTCTTCTGCATACAAAAATTTAGGAGCATTATAAAAATGACTATATGCTTTTTCATCATGAGTACCTATAATATCCCATGATAAAGAAAACCATTCACCTTTTCTTGCTTGCATAAAAATACCTCTGCTTATAACTATTTGCTACAAACAGAGGTTTATAAGATTATGATAAAATATTTTATTTTCCAGGACTAGATAAAACATTAGATATGTTATCTATCATATCTTTAAGTATTTTTATAAAATCTTTTGCGTTAATTTCATTAAAGTTTTTATCAAATATTTTCATGCCTTTTTCTTGGCAAGCTAGCGGTATCCTCAAAAGAATGTTTGATAACGCTTTAACAATTTCTGGTTTTTCTTTCCCGCTTAACTCTGGATAAAATGAATTTGCATTATTAATATAAACTTTTTTAATTTCTTCCCAATCAGCTATTATTCCTGTTGGCTGCCAATTGTCTATAAAACCTTCATTGTAAAGAAAATCCTTTCCCTGTACACTTTCTTTATATTTTTCTAAATCGATAATTAATCTTTTACTTTGACTAGAATAATCACCCATATCACCTGCGTATCTTGTAAATCCGCTTTCTTCTCTTTGACCGCCATAAGGGTTACTTTGAGAAAAAGTAGTTGACCCAACATCGCCATCATAAATAGCAGTAACATATCCCTGCAGTATAGCGCCTACTCTTGGTAATTTGTCTCTTGTTCCTGTCCCTCTTCCAATATTATCTCCTAAGTATTTATTATCTTTGTGATAAGCAACACCTGCAAATTCATCTTTTGATCTTTTACCTCCAAAATAGTTGACCCAAGATAATACGCCAGGAAAAACGTCCTGATAGTCTTGCTCAGTAAATGCATTAATATAATGTACAATAAACCAACCGGGGTTGTTTTTTATTACTTCTGAATAGTTTCGCTTATCAACTCTTGCTTGTGCAATAATATTATCAGACTTTGAAATTTTTAAATCACTTATGTGTTTTTTTAAAATCTGTTGTAAAACTGCAATTAAATTATAACTTATATATTCGTTTTTAGTTATTGAAATTATTTTTTCTTCAAACTTTTCAAATGTTAATTTCTTATATTCTTCTGCCTTTTCAACATTATCAAACTCTTTTTTAGTCGCTCTTTTTTCAAAATCACCTGGTGCATCAAAATCAAAACCTTGCTTGTCATATTTGTTTTTAAAGTTTTCTATGTAGTTAATAGACTTTTCATTAAGCGAAATTATTTTTTCCAAATCTTTTTTGTTAGATTCAATTGCACTATAAAACTGTCTTTTGTAATCCTCCAACACTCTTAAAAATTGTTCATCTGCAGAACTAGTTCCGGAACCTGGCTTGACATTTTCTAAACCGGGACCTATTTTTTTGATCAAGCTATTTAAAAATTTTGATAACTTTTCCTTCCCGTTTTCAGACATATAATCAAAAAATTCTTTTTTAAGTGCGTCTGATCCTGCATAACCTGATGTACCAGATGGCACATAATTAATCTTTCCTTTAAAGTAATAATTATAAGCTGGACCTAATAGATATGTGTCTGACTTATTTACAATGAATGAAATAATAGAATTCAAATCTTCGTTTTTAATAAATGCATGCATGTTTTGTATTAGATTTTTATATGCAATTTTACTTTTTCTTTGATGCTCTTTTTCAACTTGTGCTTTCCTTTCTTTACTATCAAAAAAAGCTCGGCCCATCTGTGCCATGTTTTCTAAAATTACATGTCGTATAATTTCATTAATTCTATTTTCATTTATAAACATAAAACAACCTCCGTTTATAACTATTTGCTACAAACAGAGGTTTATAAAGATTTTAGCTTTTTAGCTTTTATACAATTAATTAAAATCCTGCAAATCCATCATGTTCTAAGTTTCCCTTACCAAACTTGAAAAAGTCATAAATAATTTTTCTTGGGCTCAAAGGATCATCATCATCTTTTCCTGCGCTGGTAATTCGTGCTAAGGTATTAGCGTCTAATTCGTGTGTCATATAATTTTCCATATCTCTTAATATTAATCTAAATTCATCCATTAAGAAAGATTTATTAGCTGGTGTATAATAACGAGAATCTACTAAGTGTTGAAGAATAACTTCGTAGCGCCCTTCTAAATTCTTTACATTGTTTTCTTTTTTCATAGCTCTTAATGCACTTTCTAAATCAGGACCGTCTACTTTAAACTGTGATGGTTTGGCCATATTTTGATATAGTTCCACGTTACCAGGTCCAGGCTTTGCAATGTTCTGATAAAGAAATGCAGGGTTTCTAGCGTAAATAGGGTTTCTATTAACTTTAGATTCAGTGAGAACTTCGTTAATTAATTTTCTTAAGTTTTTTCTATTAAGTTTCATTTTTTCTCCAATTAAAAAATATCTCTAACAATAACTATTTGTTAAAGTTAGAGATATTAAAGATTTATATAAAATTATTTACTTAATAGTAATTTGACGTGGTTTAACTTCATCCCGCAAAGGAATTTGAATTCTTAACAAACCGTTTTCAAATGTTGCATTTGAGTTTCCAAAATCAAGTGTATTGTGGTAGTCAACAAATGATTTCTTAAATGCTCGCTTTGCAATTCGACGTCGATTTTCTGCTAGTTGACCCTTTAATTTAGAACCGTCAGCGCTGATAGTAATTTTATTCGCCTCAGTATTAATAAGGATGTCTTCTTTAGAAAATCCAGCCAGTGCCATTTCGATCACTTGACTGCCGTCTTCTTCTTTGTAGATATCTGTTAGTGGATATCCGTTTGTTGTTTGTTTGACATAGGGCTCCGGGTTTTGAAAAAATTCCTCAAAAAGCCTGTCAATTGCACCGTTTCCTAACAATGCGGGTACGTGAGTTAATGCAAACCTTGTCATATTATCCTCCTTATGTAAGCAAGTTTTGACTTATGTATACAACCCATTATGGCGTTGCAATAATAATTATACGTTGTCTTTTTTATTTGTACAACATTTTTAAGTGGTGGACCCGGGGGGAGTCGAACCCCCGTCCGGCATAAAATAAATAGTGGTCCTACATGTTTACTCTCAATTATACGTATTAAATTGGAAGAGAGAACCCTAGAATAACACGTAATGGATTTTACCTGGTTCCTTTATTATCCCCTAAGCCGCCACCATTAAAACGACTCTCAGGATTAGTATGGTCTTACACGCCCAAATAGATACCCATACATATTCTATTCAGACGTCGCTAAAGGCTGTTAAGCTGCAAGAGCGAAATGCTTATTATTATTGGCATTTATAAAATTTTTGAACAATTAAGGCTGATTCTTACCTACATGCACCACAACACTTACTCCTACCCCGTCGAAACCTTTGCGGGCCCAAAATATAAATACTTATTTATTATACTAATTTTTAAAGTTTTTACAAATTATTTTAATTATTGTTGCTCAAACCAATTAATAGAAACTGAGCCATTAACACCGGTATTTGTAGCTTTAACAGCAATTAAAAGCGGAATACCCGGCGGGAATATAAATTCAAGCTTGTCCAAATCTTCAGATACACCCGCCAAAGGACCTACAACAATTTCATGGAAAGGAACAATATCACTTAAATTACTAATTGTATTCGCAGGTGAGTTTGTTGTTGGGTCTAAAGTTGCTATTGAAACAATACTGTTTTCATCATCAACATATTCGTAATTAACATCTCCTGTTATTTCTGCGCCTAAAAAGAAACCAATAATTAAAGTTTTAGAACTTACTTCATTTGAACCTGCCAACCTTAATATATCAAACTCTCCAAAACAAGATTGATTTTTATGAATTCTATTTGCTTTAATCATTGCTAGCGGGTGATAAGTTGTTTTATTGAGATTCTCAAAAGCAAAACTTTGAGCAAATTTTGGATCTAATTTTACTACTTCACCAGTAATAAAACCTGCCATAGAAGCAGACCTAACCGAAACCCCACTGGTGTTTCCGTTATTTGATGATTCTAATCTAATTTGAACGTTTGGGTTTTTAAGTACAGGAGTGGTTCGATTGTTTGCATTTTTAATCATATGACAATTAGCAAACCTTCCTGTATTGGGATCTTCAACGGCAAATCTTGCGTTACCAAACCCAAGATACTGAAAATCGATTTCATATACGTTTCCTCTTTGAGGATTAATAATCATCTCTGAAGTTCCAGTACCATCTAACTTATCAATATTAAAAGATCCTGTTGGAATAAAAGTTTCTGTATAGTCCGTACCCGCTAGTATGCGTGTAAAATTTCCGACGACTGAGCCTCCTGAAATAGAATACGTTCCTGTTAAATTAGGATTACATCTTCCGGAAATAAAATATACATCAGAACCCACAACATCAACCAAAAATCCTGTTTTTCCAAGTTGAGTATAATCTTGCAAAGATAACTTATAAGCTGTTTGTGTGGTTGAAGTAGTGCCGTCAATAGTAATATCAAAAGTAAATGCGTCACCGTCTAAAGTAACCGTAATCGTATCTCCGTTTGCTGCACCGGTTGTTATGGTTAGTTTTCTTATTTCTAGCTGACCTGTTTCTCTGTGTAATATTCCAAAATTTGTTCCTTGATAGCCAAATGAATAACCGGTTTCGTTATTTGCTAGACCGAGTAATTGAAGATTATCTTCCACAGGTGTATCAAAAAGAGCCGTCGCTCTCATAATCGAACCTTGTCCCGGTCTATATTTTATACCTCTTCTTAAATTCAAAACAGCTGATCCGGATACACCAGTACCACAATTTAATACTGCCATCCCGTCTGCTGCTGTAACAGAAGAGCCTACAAAAGATGCAGTGACAAAAGTCTGAGGTGTTTGTATGCCGTAAACAAAATCACCTTGCGCAACAGGATGCAGCTGCGTTATTTCTAAACCTCCAAACCCAATGTTTGAATTACCTTTTGTTGATGTTGTATTGTTGTTTTTATTATTTAAATCTGTAAATCCCATTATCCTATCCCGGCAGAACCTGTCCAATTATTGGGTAATAAATTTTCTTTAATGTCAGTTAATCCGGCTACAATAGATCCGGATGTAGAAAAAACTGAATCGCTCAACAAAAAAACTTTTGAAACTCTAAAATCTGCTTCAAAGCTTTCTCCATTGTTTAGTATTGCGTAATTATTATTTTCAACGCCTTTAATTCCGTTAGCGCTAAACCCAAACCTTAAGGGAATATTTTGATCACCATCGTAAGTATTTGTTATGATTATAAATCTAGTTACGTTTGGAAAAGATACTTCTATTGGTTCATTATTTGTCCCGGGAACAATTAAAGAACTCGTAAGATAAGGAACAGCGGATGACTGATAGGAAGGAACATGTCCTAGCCCGCGAGGCATATTTAAATACATCTTCTAACTCATTTTAATTAATTTATAATTCTTAAATAATAATTATACTTAAAGTGGAGTTAAAATGGCAAAAATAAAAAATATGGGAACTGCAACTATGCGTTTCGGAGAAGGTGTTATTGTAACCGGTTCAGCTGGAACAGATACTCCGTCCTTAGTCGTAACAGGATCAGTTGCAATTAAACAAGGTTCATTAAGCATTGAAGATGCATATACTTTTCCATCAACAGACGGAAATGCAAATCAAGTGCTTACAACAGATGGCGCAGGCAATCTTACATTCCAAACAGCCCAAACAGGATCAGGTGCAGTTACACCAGGCGGTTTAGACAGACATGTTCAATTTAATGATGATGGATCTTTTGCAGGAAATAACGGAATTCTTATTGATTCAAGTTTTAATCTAAAGGTTTCCGGATCACTTATCTCAAAAGAAGCTATAGGAGTTGGAACTGACTTAGGCGGAGGTAGAAACGCAAGTGATCAGTGGGTTTCTATAACTGGTCCTGAGCATAAGTTTCATGTAGTTGGAGATGCAACAGACGCGGCAAGCTTCTCTATAGACTCCGCTGCGGATTCTGTTGGTGGTGCATATTGGAGTTTCGCGAAAGCCAGAGGAACACCAAGTTCTCCAACCGGTGTCAACACAAATGATGAGATTGCAAGAATCCAATTCTTTGCTCACACAGGTTCATCAACACTTAAAAGATCCGCAATGATTTATACAACAACAGATAGCGATGGAGATGGAAGATTAAGATTTTACGTAACAAAAGAAGGGGATATTGATAATATTGCAATTGAATGTTATAACAACCAAGTGACTGTTCAGGATCAATTGGTTGTTGGTTCTGCTGGTATTATTCCAATTACAGATGGTGGTGCTTCTTTAGGTGGTTCTAACTATCGATTTGAGAATATTCAAGGAAATAATCTAAAAGCATTCGAATCATTACAATTAGGAGGAACACACCCAATTTATGATCAGGGTGGTTTTGGGATTGCGATTAATAAAGACAATCCTATTTTAGGAAATTATACTAGTGGTGAAGGTTTAACTTATATCTCGAATAATTCAGCTATAGAAAATGTTATGTTTACATTACATAAAACTGGCTCACATTTTGGAGGAATGGCACTTAACGGAACTGTGACAGACAATGACCAAAAAATAGTATTCTTTTCTCAATATAATACAGCTGGATTTGAATGGAAAAACAATATTCCTTATTATAACGCAAATGGAATGGGAAATTTAAACACTACTGGCACTAAATTGATGGATTTAGATTCCGGAGGAAATCTTGTTCTGTCAGGAACTGTAACAGGTAAAGATGATCAATTAGGAATGAGTACGTTAGACTTATTTTTAAGTGGTGAAAACAATACTTTTCTTGCTGGAGAACAAATACAAATTAATGATATGCATTCCAACATTGCTGATCCGGGAGCTGATGTTTTCTTTTACGTATCCGGATCAATAGGTGGTACAGGTACTTCCGGTACGTCATTGTTTGGTGGAGATTTAGTAGTTAGTGGCAATGTTAAAATAGACAATGGTTCTGATTTAATCTTTCAAAAAGGAGAATCAGAAATTAGCTTTATTCAGTTTAAAAATGCTGATGACGGAACATCATATAACGCATATTTTGCATACCAGCAAGCAGAGCATATTTATATTTCTCCAGGTAGAGGCGCTGATTTTTATCTTCAACAAAGAACAAATGTAGGTGAGGATCCTTATACTTTTCCTTTTCGAGTTTTTGATGACGGAAAGGTAAAATTTGAAGTAGGACAATCAGATGGTAATGCATCAGCGACTGACCTACCGAGTGATACTAATTTTTACGTGTCAGGTTCTATAGGAACCGGTCAAGACATGTCTGTTTTTGGTGGCGCTATGTTAATCAGCGGTAGCCTACAAGTTGAACAAACAGCTAGCATTCAAGATTTTATGATGATCACAGTTTCAGCAGATAACACAGATTTACAAACAGGTACAGGTTTAGTTACACTTCGTGCTCCTTTCGGAATGGAACTCTATCAAATACCTCGTGCCAGTTTGTCAACAAATGGCACAAGCGGGACAACTGTAGACATTAATGTTGACGGAACAACGATCATGACTACAAATAAGCTCACTATCGATGCTGATGAAGGAACTTCAACATCGGCAACAACAGCAGCTGCACTTACAACAACTACAATTAACGATGATGATCAAATAACAATTGATGTTGATACCGCAGGAACCGGAGCCAGAGGATTAAAAGTAATATTATATTACAGGAGATCTTTATGATTATTAATCAAATACAAAATCCTGGACAGATAAGAGTTTATACAGCCGGTTTGTATTATCAAGCTTGGCACGATGCGTATTATGCAGATCCAGCTGCAATTGCAGCTTCAGGAGGAGACCCGGATGCAGAAAGTGTAAGTACTTCCATAAATTCTTTTACAATATCTACAACTGATGCAGTTATATGGCGTGGTTATTTTCTTCCCGATCAAGACTCCACTACTTGGCAATTTAGAACTAATTCTGATGATGCATCATTTCTTTGGATTAATAGGGAAGACACCGGAGAACCAAGAAATGCTGCACAGCAAACAAATGCAAACATGGTGAATGCTGATGCTACTGTCGATAATGGCGGGGTGCACCTCCCTCAAACTAGAACCAGTGGAAACATTACGCTAAATGCAGGAATTTATTATCCTATCTGTATTTTTGCTGCCAACAACACTGGCCCAGGAACTTGCACAGTTGAGTTTAGAAGGGATGCTGGAACATGGCAATCAAATGGAGCAGGTTTTTATTTTTACGATGCTGGAACAGATAACGGATATCATATTTAATAAAAGTAATAATCGGCGTTAGGCCTCATTGGATTCATAATATGTCCTATCTGATCTACATGTTTATATCCTAAAGCATGCCCAATTTCATGAGCAAGGATTAAACCATCGTCGATATAATAATAATTTAAATAAATTATCGAACCCTTCATTTTATTTGTTGGTTTTCTATATATTTTTTCTGTTTGCCCTAAAATATAATATTCTAAATCATATGATACTTTTACAATAATAAAACCATAAGGGTAATCTGATTCACATATGTCACTTTTATTGTTTTCCTTGAACAAGAATTCATGACCATATGATTCCCAAAATTTAACAGCATCATCAAATAATTTTGGGTTCATATCTTCTTTGTCGATACAATTCACAATTGACGGAGGCATATCCCAAATATAAGCCGGTAATGTTTTTGCATGTTTTCCTACTGAAAATACACATGCGACAGATAAAAAGAAAAGAAAACTCGCAATAGCTTTCATTGTTCAATTTCTCCGCAACCATAAGTTGCATATTCAATTCTTATTGTTTGACCTCCTGCAGGAATATTATTTTGATCAAAACGTATCCAATTTTCTGCCGGGTCATAACTCCATCCTGACGTTACTAGTTGTCCATTAACATAAACTTCAATTGTATCAACAATCGGATCAGGTTCTTCTAATCCAAATGAAGATTTAATTGTAATATCTTGTGCCAAATTTGTCATATTATTTGACCAATCATATTCACATATCGAATACCAACTCCCTCCCAAAGCCATTGCAACATCATAATATTCAACACCAAAGTGTGCATTTACGCTCCAAGTACCGTTTGAAGTTTGACATCCAGTTGGAGGATCACCAATAACTGCATATGCCTTTATTTTATCTGAAGATTTATAAGATAAATAATCATTAATATAAACAGCAGTTCCATGCGGAGAATAGTCATATTCGTCAGAAACAAATATCATAATTAAGTTAGCATCTTCTCTTAAAAATGTACCTGTCAAAGTAAAATATTCCAGTGCTAATGCTGCTTTTTCTAAACCCTTCTCAGTACCTGATCCGTGAATTCCTATACTGTCAACGATATTAGCAGCTGCAACATTAACATTAGGGGTATTATTGTCAATATAAGCTGCAACTAATTGATATTGATCTGTTGTTATGAAACCCATTCTAAAATTTACATTACCAGATGCATTTATATATGACATAAAATTTGCCATGTTTGCTGATAGGCGGGTTTGAAATGTATTCATCGATCCGCTATTGTCAATAATCCAAAGAATATCATAAATCATTTCTTCTTCTTGAATCCATTCTTGAATTATCCAGTGCTCAACATCCCCATTTCCTTCCTGTACTATTTCTAAGCTTTCATTAATTGGATCATTGCTATTAATTTTAACAATACTTTCGTCTAGACCAATATCATTTGGAGTATATTTTATTAAAAGGTCTATCTCTTCATTTTGTGACAACTCCCAAGGAGGTTCAGGTAGACTGCCGTAATCAATATTAATATCATTAGGCAATGTTGTCATTTGTATAACATCTTCAATTTCTAGTTCTAAATTACCGATATTTTTAATCGTCACACGATATTCATTATCACAGCCAATTGAAATATCTCCATAATCAACATATTCCGGATTGACCTCTATTTTTGGTGCATCACCATATCCTTCTAATCTGACAAATATTTCCGGGTTATCTTCGTCATTTGACAATACCTTAACTACTGCACCATTATGTTCGTAGGTGATTGGCAGATAAGCGACAGGAACATCTAATATTTCCCCTGGTTGTATTATAAGCTGTTCATTTTCAAATTCAGGAATGATATATCTCGTACTTCCGTCCATTAAGACCGGCTCAACATAAAGTACAGCGTTTCCTGTATTCATGATTGAAAACATTTCTTCCCCGGATTCTTGTCCGGATTCGATATGTCCAAAGAATAATTCTTGAGGATGTACAATAATGTCAGTTTTTTGTTCTACGACTTTCATTAATGTAGAATCATTACAACCCAAGTATAGCATTAAAAAAGAAAACAACATAAAAAAACCCCCCATATTTTTACATATGAGGGGTTGAAACAATCTTGTAATAAGTTTTTATTTTTTATCTGAAAAACTTACATAATCTTTTAAAAGTCCATCTATTTCTACGATTGTCTTGTGTAATACTTGTGCATGATCAAATTCTTTCATGATTGCATTTGTATTACTTTTATAATCTCTTAATTTTGAAAATTTTTCAACTAATAATTGACGTAAACTAACTAACTTTTCTACTTCTTCTTTTTTCAATTTTTCTCCCGAATTACTTTTTCTATTAATTCTATTGTGTCTTCTGGTTTATTTACCTGAAATGCATTGCAATTCTTTTTTGCTTTTAAACATCTATACAATTCTTCATCATTACCTGATTTAAAACATCTATCTCCTGCAAAATATATTTTTTGATAATTTAAAAAAGGTTCTTTGTCTAGCGGAAATGTTTTATTCCATCCTTTTGGGTAGATGTCAAAACTAGTTTCTCCGCCAAGTTTAATCGTAATTAAATTAGGATCATATACTTTATTAAAAATTGATATGAATAATTCCCTAATTCCTTTTTTTCTGTCTATTTCAACCCATTTTTCTCTGTCTTCAGGTAATGCATTACGACCAATCGGACACCAGTTTAAAACAGAACCTCTCATTTGAAAAAAATTACCTGTTAAAGGAATATCTTGATTATATAAAGAAACAATTGTATTTTGATATTCTAATAATTTACGATATATGTTATTCATGAAACTAGAACCTAACTTTGAACGCATATCATATTCCCAAACTTTTTTGAAGCTATAGTAATATTTTGTTCCGTTGCAAGGTAGAAAATGTATTTTTGTAACGTCAATAGGCGTAAGATCAAATAATAAACTACACTGTTGTTCTATGTATTCATAATCTGAACCGCTAATTATTCCTATATCCCAACCTGACATTTGTAATGCTTCCAATGCAGTCAATACGCTGTGATTCATTTTCTTTCTGGCCGGTGTTAAGGTTCCGTCCATGTCAAATAAAAATAATTTATTCATTAAAATACAATCCCATCGCCATGATCGATTTTAGCATATTTTGCTTTGTCAACTAACCATGAAGAAGATTGAGGTTTATCATCACCTCCCACTGAAAATGCCATTTCAATTCCTAACTCTTCACATATTTGATATTCTGGTACATGACCAGGTTTTCTATCCCCACCGTTTGCAAACACCTCCGGTTTATAAAACTTGAGAGCTTCACAAACAGTATCATCATCATCCATTGCTGAATAGACTTCTTTTACACCTTTAATACCTAAAAGTATTTCTGCTCTTTCTTCCCAAGGCATAAAAACATAACCTTTTTTTCTTTTAAGCCATTCGTCTGTGTTTAAGAATACAATAACGTTCCCTAATTTTCTTGCATCCTGTATCATTCTAACATGCCCGATATGAATTGGATCGAAACCACCAGATACTGCAACTATTTTCTTTTTCTTTTTACTCACAATTTTTCTCCAAAAGAGCGTTCATCTAATTTTACTATTTTACCAAGAACATAAACTTTGTACATAATTTTTTGTTCTTTATCAGTTGACATCCATTCGTCGTCATAGACAACTTTCATAAAAGACTTTTCCCCTTTTTCTAAAATCAAACCAAAAAGCAAAGGGCGATCTAACGCCCTCCCAATCCAATCATGTGATACAGCTTGCCTAGTACAACACAATATAAATGATGCTTTTTCTATTTCAACTAAGTCGCCTGGAAATAATTTTAGGGGAAATATCTTAACCTCTGTTATTATTAGAAAGGAGCATCGCTAAAAGATGCAGAAATATGATTATGCTCACCGTACGATGCTGACGGGATATTTGTCAATTCAACAATACAATCTTTTGTTGATATGAAAGTTAAAAACTTTCCTTTAAAAGTACAAGCTGATGTAATTGTTGCTGCTTCTGAAGCATTACCTGCCGAATCATACACTGTAAAAGATCCGGTTGCTTCTGTGAATGTTATTGAACTGGCAACATATTTAAGGTACCTAATGTTTGTTGATCCTGTTAATGGCAAAGCGTAGCCAGAAGCTTGATATTCAGCTACACTATTTAACCCTGGTTTCGGCCAATGTGTTCCCATAATTTATCTCCAAAATATTATACTAAAACTATATTACTTATATGCCAGCGTTCTTTTTTGCCATCACAAAGAACATAAAACCAGTCAGTCTCTTTAAAATAATTTGATAATAAAACGCCAACTCTTTTTTCTTTCTTTTTGATTGTTATATTTTTAACTAAATCGCCTGGTTTAATTTTCAATGTCTGGGTCATATATGTGTAATCCATTTGTTATAGATACCTCAACAAATAATTTACGTAAAACTTTTTCGCACTCTTCACCAAACTTTTCTTTGACTTCTTGAAGAATTAAATCAGGTGTAATAATACTATCACCTGAAAAGTGAATATCTAAATATTTATATAATTCATCTAAAACTTCATAATCCCATTCTAATGACTCTAAAAGTTCTGTTTCTTTGGCAATATTATTTATTAGTATCTCGTGATTCAGCTTCATATTCAATTTCTCTCATGTATTCTGCAACTGATTCTTGAAATCTTGGATCGATTGCAATCTTTTTAATTTTTTCTTGATCAAACTTTTGATTATAAACATTACATATGTTTTCTGCGATTTTCATCAATGCGTTTACAAATAAATTTCTTGCAGTCGAATGGTTCATTTTATAGTTTCTTTCATTCATTTCATTAGCAATTGCATGATAAGATAAACCTCCTAATGCTTTTGTTGTTCCATAACCTGTTTCTTTTTTATATCCTTTTGGCATTGACATATCTTATTCCTCCTCGTTATTAATTTCATGTATTTCATTATTATTAGTATCAATATCAGTTATTCCAAATCTTAATCTTAAAACAATTTCTTCTCGTTTAGATAAAGATTTAAATGCAGTAACTATTTGTTGTCTGATAATTTCTTGATCCATTAATGTTTCAATGCTTGGTGCATTATCTGGAAGAATATCTCCTAAAGTCCTGTTGTTTTCATCACTAACAGGTTTGTCGATTGATTTTAAATGACGCGTTTTTAAAGATTCAATTGCCTGCTTAACGTGTTTTTCTGGTATGTTAAGAATCTCGGAAATTTCTTCAATTGTAGGCTCTGTATTAAATTCTTCTTGATAAGACTGAATCAGTTTCCAAACTTTACTTGCATTTGCAATTGTATGAGATGGAACTTTTAATAAAGTATTATTTGCTGTTAAATGACGTGTTGCTGCTTGTTTAATCCACCAAGTTGCATATGTTGAAAATTTATAACCTTTCCGCCAATCAAACTTTTCAACTGCCTTAATTAAACCAATATTGGATTCTTGAATTAAATCTTCTAAACTAGATCCGTATTTGGCATATTTTTTAGCAACTGATATTGCTAGCCTTAAGTTTGATTCAACCATTTTCTTTTTTGCTTTTATGTCTCCTTGCTCAATCTTTTTTGCGAGCTCTATTTCTTGTTGTTTTGTAAGTAAAGGAATGTTTCTTATACTTTTAAAATAATTATTAATTGCTGTATTATAACTCAATTTTTCTCCTTTGGTTTTTACAATATTATTATAACATAAAAAAAGCTAACTTACACAAGTTAGCTTAAAAATTTACAAATTTAATTTTTAGTTATCTGGCTTTATCTTCAATTGCTTTAGTAATATAGCAATTATAAATTTCAATTTCTGTAGTATCTTTTTTAAACTTTTGACCGGTAATGATTTTTGATCGAGTTAAAAGAAATAATTCTCTTAATTGATCTTCTGATAATGACATCAGCTCGTTATATGTTAATTCTTTATTTGGAATAATATTGTTTTGTTTTTCCATAAAACACCTCACATTATAAAATTAATTTTTTTCCGTGCATTGATATTTTTCTTTTATCATACGTTTCAACTGCTATCGACTTAACTCCTGGTAAATTGCGAATCATTTTCGCTAAATGTTTAATTGATTTTAAAATTGCATTAGATTTTGGCAAAAATTTAATATTTATCATTAACTGTGCATCACCATCAAAAAATCTAGCAACCTTATCTTTTTGTGCAACTACAGCTACACCCGGTAATATTCTAATACGTGTCATTAAATCTGGAACATGAGTATCTCTTTCTAATTTTAAAGTTAATGTAGTTGAAGATAATTTTCTATCCATTTTATATAAAGATTCAGCAATCATCTCTATTTTATCTAATTCTTTTAATATAACTTTTTTATTGCTCATGTTGCATCTCCGACAATATAATGTTTAATTATAATTATCTTCTGAATTTTCTTGTTTCAAACTTATAAGACAACATTCAACACTCAACAACATTGTTGCTGCAGACGTTGCATTTTCAATTGCACATCTAACAACTTTATGTGGATCCACAATTCCCAAAGAATACATATCACCAAACTTATTATTTCTAGAATCATAACCTGTATTATTATCTTTTTCAATCACAGCATCTAATAACGTTTGATCTGACTTATTGCCATTTTTTATGATTTGCTTAAAAGGCGACGTAACAGCTCTTAACATTATTTCAACTCCAGCTTTTATATCAGGATTATCAATTGTTGTCGATAATTCCTTAAGCTTTTTTGAACTTCTTGCTAATGCAACTCCTCCACCTGGTAAGATTCCTTCTTGCAAAGCTGCCCTCGTTGCATGCAATGCGTCATCAACACGATCATACCTCTCAATCAATTCAGATTCTGTAGCAGCTCCAACTCGTAATATTGCAATACCTCCCGACAATTGTTGTAAACGATACTTTAAAATGTTTTCTTCACCATCTTGCAATGAATATCTTTCTAGCAGGCGGCTTCGAATTGAATCGATTCGTTCCTCAATCTTTTTATTTTTTTGCTTCGTGTCTTTTGAAATAATCATTGTCATGTTTTTATGAATAATACATTTTTCACACGTTCCAAAATGCTCCATTTTAAATTCGCTCATATTAAACGAAGATGTAATTACTTCACCTCCTATAACTGACTGCAAATCTACCAACATATCATGTCTAGACCCGCCAAAACCCGGAGACTTAATTGCACAAACCCGCAACGATCCTTTTACTTTATTTAATACCATTCCTTGAAGAGCATCACCTTGGATATCATTTCCGATGATCAGAATAGGCCTGGATGAATCCAAAGCCGTTTCCAATGGTTTCATAAGGTCGTGTATTGTATTGAATTCTCTGTCGGCAATTAGGATTAAAGGGCGTTCAAATTCACATGTCATTTTATTTTTATCTGTTACAAAATAAGGCGACAAATATCCGCGCTCTAATCGAAAACCATCAACAACATTAAGCTCTGATTTAAATCCTTTTGCTTCTTCAACAATGACTGACCCATCAGGTCCAGCTGCCTGAATTGCGTCGACAATAAGATTAGCAATTTCTTCTTCACCGTTTGCAGATATCATTGCAACTTGCTTTAATTCTTCATTACTCGTTACATCTTTTTTTGCTTCAAGTAAATAATCTTTAATTAATTTAAGTGAAGAATCAATACCTCTTTTAATTAAATCAATTTGAAATCCTGCAGACTTCATTTTTAAGCCTTCGTTAAAAATGGCTTGTGCTAAAACAGTTGAGGTAGTTGTTCCGTCACCCGCTTCATCAGCAGTTCTAGATGCTGCTTCTTTTAAAACTTTAACGCCTAAATTTTCTACTTCATCCACTAGATTGATAGAATTAGCAACTGTTACGCCATCTTTTGTTACGATTGGGTGTTGTCCTTCTCTCTGAATAAGAACTAATTTTCCTTTAGGCCCCATTGTTGTTTTAACTGCATTTGAAAGTGTGTCAATTCCTTTTTTTATTTTACTTTCAAAACTATCTTTAAAAATTACTTCTCTTTTGATTTCCATATTAACCCTTTAAAATTTGTTGATTTGGTCGACCTCCTCTGTTTGATGACAATGATTCAATCAGTTGGTGATCTGATGTTAATATTCTACTTTCGCTGGTTAAAACGTTAAATGCAACGTATATGTCGCCTTCTTTTTTTACAACCTCTTGTTCGGATATTTTTCCTAACCCTCTTAATGTCTTTTGTACGTCATCACTTAAATACATTTTATAACCCCTCAAATGTTTTTACGTATTTGTTCCATGTCTTTTCTTTTAGCATTGATTCAAAACCTAAATCTTCAAATGTTTGTTCGATCATATCCCAATCGCCAGAACCGGTTCTACTTTCTAATTTTGACATGTCGTTAGAAAAATCAACTAGTCTAATTAAATTTACATTTCTTTCAAATATTTCTCTTTTTTCTTTATTTTCAAGAAGCGTTTTCATTTTTTGAGGATCTGATACGATTTTAGTTGCAGTTTTATCACCAATACCTGGAATACCAGGTATATTATCAGTTGCATCTCCACGTAATGCCTTCCATGTAACGTAATCATACTCTGGTGTTTCAAAATATTTCTTTTTAACAGGATTATAAATTTGAATATCGTACCTGTCAATATTTAACAACTGAATAAAATCAGAATCTGAACTAATAATTGTTATTTCATCTCCATCTGCTGCATGCTGCATTGCTAATGTTGCAATTGTATCATCACATTCTAATTCTGGGTGTCTCACAGACTCAAATGGAAACAGTTCACCTACAATATTAATAATTGCTGCTTTTTGTCGATGAAAATCATCACCTGCAGATTCTCTATTACCTTTGTAATTTCCTTCGCTAAGTTGTTTTCTAAATTTAGGATTGCCTTCCAATACAAAGTACACCTTATCAGGTGAAAATTTTTCAACTAAAGGCCTGACACCTCTGAAGAAGTTATATACAACAGCATACTCCCCTTGTGTGAAACCGCTACGTGCTCTGTAAATTAAATTATATGCGTCTAAAAATAAAACTTTCACTGATTTGCTACCTTGTTTAGATTTTTTGTATTCATTTTTGCCTTAACGCCACCGCCAAGGTCCACTGTTATTATATCATCATTGGTATCTACTTGCACGTCATTATTATTTTGAACTTCTTTTAAAACAGGCTGTTGTTCTTTTTCTTGCTTGATATTAAATGCTAATCTTTCTAGATCTTTTGCTGATTTTGCCATATTGTTTATTGCAGTTGTCGCATTTTTTATCATATGATTTTTAACTTCTTCCAAAGATAAAAATAAATCATCTTTGACTTTATCAATACTAAATTGAGTTTTTTCTTTATCTGGCAACATCACAATATATGTCTTTTCTTTTCCATCCAAAGTTGTTCTTATTACTTCTTCAACAACTTGTATTGGGAATATATTCATTTTCTTTTCATTACACAAATACAAAATTTGTCCTACTTGATACTCCATACTACCTCCAAATTAATTCTAGGTAATAATACAGTCAAATAGGACAAATTTATAAATAAAATTGTCGTAAGATTATTATATCCTACTTAAATCCAATACCTTTAAGGTAGGATCCTTGATGAGTAAAACCATTGCGTGATCTAGTTGGCTTTCTATCTCCGTAAACCCATCCAGAATTTAATTGCATGTCCTTGATAACATTTTTAACTTCTTGATCAATAACAGCTTTAAGCTGCATTTCTTGAAGTTGTTGACGCTTAGCGGCTTTTCTCTTTCTAGACTCATTCATTAATCTTTTAGCTCGACGAAGTTCTTGAACTAACATAACTTCATCAATCTCTACCATCTCGTTTGCTCCTTCGCCTTCTTCGCCTTCTTCTTTATCTAATGATTCGTAATGCATACCTTCTTCAGCTTCTTTTTCTTCGTAATGCATACCTTCTTCTTGATCATGAGCACTTTCACGAAGCATTCCTGCTGTACGTCTGTGTGAACTAGTTCCTTTTATACCTGCTAATTGACAGATTCTATCCATATCTAAGCGCATCTTTTAATTTCTCCTTTATTATTAAATAAAATTACGACTTAACTTTACTTGTTATACATATAACGTTGCAATTAAATATTCCTATTGATTAGTAATTTTTTCTCTGATACGATCAGTTATTTCTTTACCTTCAACCACAGCTGTAGACAGAGGCTTTAATCCTAGACATAGTCTTACTTGGTCATATAATTCAGGTGTTAATCCCTGCTTCAAATAAACCATGTCAGCATATTGATGTAATTCCATGTCAATAATAGGTAATTGCTCACCCTCAGGCCCGGGTTCATATTCACCTGTTTCTCTACTTTCAAACATAAATAAAAGTTTTGGCATTTCTTCTTCTTTTGGAACCATAATAAAAGGAATTTTAGAAGTTAAACCATCTTCAGCATCTTCGTACATGATTTCTGGTACCCAATTTTTTGTGTCACGCATGTCTTCTCCTTAATAACGTTAAACTTATTAAGGAATATTAATGAGAAAATCTAAAATATAAAAATTTTACCTTAAATATTTTGGTGCTAATTGTCGAAGAAGTGTATAAAAGTTTGGATTATTTTCATAATATATTTGAATATCGTTTGTTCCTGACCTTCTAGGTATTACATTTATTAAATGATAATAACACATTGAATATATATATTCAAATAATTGAATACAACTTTTAACATATTTTTTCTTATTAACCACCGCCTTTTCTTCTGAAGCTTCGGCATCATTTTTTTCTAAAGATTCAATAAGCTTAGTATCTGTCAATGCATTTTGGATAGCACTTTCGACACTAGACTGTTCCGAAGATAAATTATTTGAAATTAAGTTTTCGCTTATAATGGACGTCATATCTGAGGCGATGCGTATATATGTAGAGTTTTTATCTAATCTAGAATAAAGCCTATTCATTTCATCTTGAAAATCCATAAATGTATTGTCAATTTGTTTTAGCTTAGCAAAAAACTCCCTATCGTCATCCTGAAGCTTCATGGCCCCTGCTTTTGGAGGAAGTGTTTCAAATAATTCACCTCCGCAGATTAAAAGTAATATAGAATTATATTCTGGGTTGTTTTGCATTGGAACGGCAGGATCTATAAATATTATATCGGTGTTAATACCATTCGAGTCTGTTTCAATCCTACTCATTGCAATTGTCAATGCATCTTTTAAATTTTTAATAGCAAAAGGTAAAACATTATCACCTAGCTTATTATCTTCATCTTTGTCTAAATCAACATATGTCTTAAAAAGATCTTCAAATTCATTTATTGCAAGTTGTAAAAAATTACAAACAACAGCGGGAACACCTGCTATGTTTGCAAAAGATGTTAATAAACTTGTGATATTATTAATAACATCATCATTAAATACAGCAGCTATTCTTGCTGCTTTTTCCTTATTTGATCTAGGATTGCTTTCTTCAAAATGTTGGGACATTGCAGAACGAACTTCTCTTGGCGTTATACCGTCATAAAATGTATTTAAAAAAACATCTTTAAAAATTTGTGGTATTTTAATATCACACTTTTCATAATCTACAGTTTCATAATTTGTACCACCAGTAGATAATGACACAATTTCATTCATAAGATTAGTTTGGATTAATTTTTCTAAGTCGCTTCTTTTGATTTTCATTTTTTATCCATTCATTAACATTCTTACTTTATTTCGAAGAGCTGTCATATCTTGTACTTCATTGACTCTAATTGGAGGTGTTGTGTCTTCTTCACCCCTAGACTGATTATCAGGTTGAATTTGCTCTTTAGATTTTAAACCAGCATCTGCAGACTTTTCAGAATCTTGAGAGGGTTTTTCTTCTTTTTCTTCATCTTTAGTAGTAATAATATCAAAGAAAGCTTTTGGCTCGCTAGGATCTTGAGCATCATCACCTTCAGTAGCTCCGGTCATAATTTTTGCTAGCTCTTTTAAAAAGATTAATAAAACTCCTTTTTCTTCTTTGTCTAATCTATCAAAATAATCGGAAATTTCTGTTTTTGTCTTTTTATCTTTAGTTGAACTACCAGCACGAACAAGATTAATTGCTGTTAATACTTGATCGATCGTTACTTCATCTCCTGATTTATAATCAGGAAGTTCTAATGCTTTTTTTGCTGCAGGATTTAAGTCATCTTCCTCTTCAACATCTTCTCCGCCTTCTTCCTCTGCTTCTTCTTCACCAGAATCCTCAGGAGTTTCTTCAGCTGGAGCTTCCTCTTCTTCGGCAGGTTCCTCTTCTTCTGCTGCTTCCTCTTCCTCTTGCTCATATATCTTGTTATTTTTTTCATTTTCGATTTTAAATTGTTGGATATAAGGATCTTTATCTAAAACCTGTTGAGACTTCGTAACAGCTTCTTCAGAAATTAATTTTAAAAACTGAATTAATTCTTGCTCGGTGTTAATTTTAATCATAACTTTCTCCTAATTCTTTTAATATTTATTTCAGCAAACTGATACTTTAAACTTTATTTTGTAATGAGATTTCTTTTTTTCAATAAAAATATCATTATATATCATAAAACCTAACATTTCATTTTTGTCATATACTTCAATATCACTATCAGGCTTTACTAAAAACATAGGATCGTATGATGAGACCTTGACAAACATTGTTAAAATACTGTTTTTTCTTTTTATTGAAATTAAATCAAAATAATAATTTGTTTCTTTTATTTTGAAATAAAAAGAAGATGCTGCAGGTTGTTCTTCTTTAGCAGAATCTTTAATATTAATTTGATCTTTTAACTCATCACTTATAAAGAAAGACATGTATCAATCTCTTACATAAAATATATCTTCATACACTTCGTCTAAGAATTTTGAAAATTGAATGTCTAACTCTGAAACATCTCCAAAGACTGGATTCCCTAAATAAACTTTAACTTTTCTGCCTTTTATAAATAATTCAGGTTCATATCCTAGTTTTTTATACACATCAAAATATTCGCTTAAAAAATATTTTATGTGTTTAGTATCATTAAAAGTATAAATTTTTTCGAAATATAATTTATTGTCATATTTAACTTCTTGCCAAGTTGATTCAATTGGGTCAATTGGTACATCATTAAATGAGCTAGTAAGTTTTGATATGTTTTTGTTATTAATATTTTCACTATAACTTTTACTCATGTCAAAATCAATAGACATACTTTTATTTATTATATTTTCTAATAACCGAGACACTAAATCAACCTTCTAATAATATTTTTTAAATTTTCCATAAATATTTCAGGCTTTTCTGACTTTATTTTTTCAATCTTTTTTTGAGTTGCCTGTTGAAACTCTTCAATTGCTAAATTGTCTAAATAAGCAGATATTGCACCGTTTTTGCCTTCAATCATCTTTTTAAATATGTTATACACTTTTTTATCAAGTTTTATAACACCTTTTTTATCTTTTTTGTAAAGTGGTTGACTAGTTAAATCTCTTACCATATTATAATAATTGTCTCCTTCTACACCTTTTCTAAGCTCCCTGTCTAATGTAGAAAAGAACCATCCTTGTGAATATCTTAATGCCTCAAAAAACTCCTCAGCTTCCATTCCGACGTCAACAAAGGCCTGAGCAGCTTTTGATAATTTATCTTTGTCTTCGGAAAAGTCTCCTTTACTAGGCTTATTTTTAAGACCGGTAAAATAATATGCTAAATCACGTGCATCTTTTTCTTTTAAACCATTTTTAGTTTCAAGATAAGCTTTCATTTCAGAATGCCATTCTGTATCCATGTCTTTGATGATTTTATCAAAGACTGCTCCAATACCAAATCTTAAAAGTGATCCTCCAGGTGTATTTGATAGCCGTTTAAGTTCTTCTGGGTTTTGTTCTTCTAATTCTTCATACGAATCATAGTCTTCATATAATACTAATAATTCTTCAATGTTTCCTCTCATTTCTTCTAAAAGTTCAATCATTGCTTGATCTGATGTTGTTAAGCTGCCCTTGTTGGCGATTTCATCAATCATGAGGTCTAATACACCAGGAGTATTTTGGTTTAAAGTTATTAAACTATTACCTAAGTTTTCTCTCATTTCTCTAAATACATCTAAATAACGTTTAGCACCGGCCGGTGCATTGTCAGATCTTGCAGCTGTCATAATCATGAATTTTCTTTCCGGATATCTTAAATACCATTGTCTTACACCTGGTGCTCCAGAAAATCCAAAAAGTGGTGCTATATGCATCCAATCACCTGACGCTATCATTTTTTCCATTTCCTGCACAGCTTTTCTGACTTCATAATCATCTTTTGAAAGTTTGCCTTTTATTTCTTTTTCTTCAGCTTCTGCATCATATTCCGGATCTAGATCTACTTCTCTTTCTGCTTCTTCTTCATCAAAAGTTGGTTGCTTTCCTTTTAATCTTTCATCAACATATATTTGAATTTTGTTTTTAAGTTCTTTTACACTTAATTCATAACCTAATCCTGTTGACTTATCTTCAAAATTATATTTGCCGCCTTTTTTGCTGACTTTTGCTGTTTTTGTTTCTTCAATTTTGCCTAAAATTAATTTAGGCATTAATTTTTTTATAACCTTTGCAATTTTAGGATCTTTTCTTAACTTTTCAAATCTTCGAGTTGCACCTGCTAAATTAAAACCAAACGTTTTATCTGTTTTTTGTTTTTTCTTTTTAGTTAAAGTGTCAATGGATAGATTAACAGAAGTCTGAATTCCTAACTCTGTGGGCAAATCTAACAAACATCTTTTGAATATTCCTGCAATTGCAACATTAACCAGATCTCTATCTAAAATTTCAGATTCACCTTTGTACTTATGTGCCAAGACTGTTGCAAAAAAACCAATGTTTTCATTTGCGACATCTTGAGGATCTCCTTCAATTCCAACGTTTTTCATGTGAACAGGCGTTGCTTTTAAATATTGAGCATATAATTGTGGTACTCTTTGAAATATTCCAATCATAGCACGTTCAATTACAGCGGACAAATCTTCAATACTCATTTTGAGTATATTTTGCTGCCTCATCATATTTTCATATGTTAATCCAAAATCTGCATATATTCTTCTTATCATTGCTTGCGCTTCAGGCCTCGAAGTAGGACCTTGTTGCAATAAAACAAAACCGCCTTTTTTGTTTCCTCCCACATCAGCGTCCGGGTCATAAACATAACCACCATACTTATTAATATAATTTGCTTGCAATACCCTATAAGATAATTGATGCAATACTTTAATAATATCAAACAAGACCTTCAAGTAGGGAGCATCGTTTTCATAATTGCTCCAGTCCCATGTTGCTGCATATTCATCCATCTCAGTAAATTCTGAATATGCAGATGCTAGCATATCTAACATTTCATCTTCAGCACGTTTATCCATTGCTTCTTCTGAGGGCGGCTCGATGTCTTTTAACTTTCTATGGCGTTTCTTAGCTTTTGATTTTTTAACTTTTGCGTTTTCTTTGTCATAGTCAATTACAACACCCTTTGCAATTTTCTTTTTTTCTTTAGCCGGGCTTAAGTCTTTTAATTCAGCAGGAGGATTAACAAAAGGATCAGAGGGCTCAAGAGGCGCTGTGTCTTTTTCTTGTGGATCGAGTTCATTAGCTATTGTATTTAATTCATCGACAATGTCATCGAGTGTTACGCCTGGATATCTTGAAACATTTCTATTGTTTTTGATAATTTTAGCTGCATCTTCTGGAGAATAATTACCTTTAACATACTGATTAATTAAATCTTTAATTGCCTTATGGTGCATTGGATGAATTTTCTCATAATCAATTGCCTCAAATAGATTGGCATCATGCGCATCTAAAACATCATCTAACGTATTATGAGATTTTCTATAATATTTTTCAATTTGATCAAATGGAACTTCCCTTGCAATTCTACTCAAAGCTAATGCTAACTCTTTATTTGTAGCAGGAACATAATCAGGATCATCTACAGGCGGTTCTTCGGATGATAATTGAGTTGCCATGTGTGCGCTAGGCTCTAAAGGCAATTCTTCACTGTCATCTTCTCCCGCTGTAAAAGATTTAACAGAACCGTGATTTCCATAAAAACCAGTTGTCCTATTAAAATCCATATCCCCTCGAGACGATTTATTTTCTTGTAGTCTTTTTTTAAAAGCTTCTAAAACATGTTTGTTAATTTGTATTTTCATTTTTATCTCCAACAGAAATAATTATTTATTACTCTGTGATTTTATTAACTGAATACACAATTCCGACAGTAGTTATTGCGCCAAAGACAAATCCTCCAATCATACTTAAGTCAGATTTATAACTTTGTGAATATATAGGTAGCTTTTTAATTGCGTCATCTCTATTTTTTATCATTGCTTGATACATTTCTACATCTAATTTATAACGCGTGTCAAGTAAATTGTATTTAGTATCAGCAGATAATTTGCTACTATTTAATTGATATTCATGTTCGACTTTTAATTTTGAAATTTCTGCCTCTTGATCAGCATATATTTTAGCAATTGCTTCTTTTGTCAATAAAATACCGGCATATGGCGCCGGTTCTCCCTGTTTTAATTCTGTATACTTTTCTTCAGCTTGCAATGGTTTTAATAGGCCCAATAATAACATTAACACTGTGTTTCTCCTCGGGCTATTCTTTTTTTAAGCCCCATTTGTCTTTAAGTATTTTATCAAGTTTTTCATCAGAATTTAGGATATCTTTTTTATCTTCTTCTTTTTTTAACTCGATATCTGCCAAAGACTTAATATTCTTTTGATGAAGATCTTCTTTTGCAACTTCGTATTCTTTAATCTGTTTAATTGTCGCATTATGAAATGCTTCATTGTTTTCTTCAAGAAGATCTTTGTCTTTATTTGTCAGGTCTAATTCTAATTTAACACGCCGTGTATTTCTTGATGCACGCTGATACCCTATAAGAAAAGCTATAAAACCACCAACGGAAACCAATAAAAGCTTCCAGTGTTTAACACACCAATCCCAAGCTTTTCTTAAGAAAAACATTTAAGAAATTCCTTTATTGTTTAAAGGCTTCGGGTCGAGCATGATATAACCATCATAAGTTAATTCTAAGATTCCTTCATCAACAAGCTTATCTAATGCTGCCTGAACTTCGGAATCAAATTGATCACGTTCAATATCTTCTTCACCGTACATATCTGAATCCATTCCAAAAGCATGATCTCTTATTTCTTCGCCAGTTAAATCATAATCTGCTGCTGTCCCGAATCCTCTTGCTCGGCCAGTATTGGGATCCCGGTATGGATTATAATGTGCTTGATCTCCTCGCCCTGGTCTAGACAAATAGTCTCGCACACCTTGTTCGACGTCAGCAGCTGCTTCCATGATTAAGCTTCTTAATTGTTTTCTTGTAATTTTCATTTTTTACTCCTGTTAATTTTTATATATATTAATTATACTGATCATATTCATCTTTATAAAGATCACTTTTAAAATTCTGTCTTAATATTGGAATTAATTCTTCATCGGACATGTTTTCAACTTGTTCATCAGTTAAAATACCTTCATCAACTGCACGATCAATTAGTAAATCAATTAAATTTTCAACAGCGAAATCAAATATTTCTTCATCCGAGGCATAAAAACTTGATGGATCACCTTCATAAAAATCAGGCTGTTGCATATTATCATGAGCAAGTTGCGCTTTTCTAAAATTTCTTTCATGCGACATTGCTTCATTAATCGATTCGTGAATTAATTTTCTTAATTCTCTTCTATTCAATTTCATTTTATAATCCTTTCCAAACTTTGGCAATATCAACTGCAGATTGTCCACCAATGTAAATTAAAGCAATCAATGACCAATCAGACGGGTCAAGTGTTGACCATACCAATAAACATGTTGCTACAATAAAAACAAGTAATTTTCGACTAACTGCTTTTTCTTGCAACGCATCTAAAATACCTTTTTCTTTGTCATCAAGATAAAGTTGATCAACAACTTTTTTTCCTAATTCTTTTCTTTTTTCTTCATCAAGGCCTTTAATACCTTTTATTATTTCATTCTCGCTCATCTTCTTCTCCAAACGGGTTATTTGACTCTAAAATGGCAAATAAAGAATCGGCATCAGATTTTGTATAACGCTTAACATCTTTAATTTGCTTATCTTTCTTTATTTGCTCGAGCAATCTCATCATATCATTTGACTCATCTGCTACACGTGATGCAAAAGCTTCGATTACTTCTTGCATTGAAAGATCACGGCGCATACATTGAATCTTAAATTCTGAATGCACGTCTTTTGACATGTTAATATGAAGTGATTTTTTAAGCTTCATATTTTCTTATCCTCCACTCATTCCTGCTCCAGCAGGATTCGCGCCAACAGCAAATGTATCATCAGAAGTTTGCTCCATTTCTTGATCATCAAATTCTGTTGATTCTATTCCAAATTCTTCTTCCAAAATACTGAGATATCTGGTTACGAATTGATCACCATAGTTTTCATCTAAAAAGTTTTTAATTCTATTGACGATCGCAGTTTTAATATCAAGTAAAGCTTCTGGATTATTAATTAAACGAACGGTTCGACTAGCAAATGCATCGATATCCAGATCAGGAATAATTTGTTTTCCTGGCTTCGAAGCTTTCATTTCTTCAGATCCTGTCGGCTCAGTTCCTGCTTCTTCAGCTGGTTCTTCTTCAGCAGCGGCTTCTTCTTCTTCTTCTTGTTCTAATAAAAACTTTAAAGACCTTTTTGATAAACTTTCCATTAAACTTAATTCTTTATCTTTTTCTTGCAAAGAACTAGCTTCGTATCTTAAAATCAAAGCATCAATTTGATCGTCGACTGAATGCTTTGATTTCCTTGCCTTGATTTCAGTATCCTTTACATATATATCTTTTTCTGGGGCCCCTCGAGGTTTTTCTTCTTGTTCGAATAAATATCTTTTTCTATACATCATGGCCTCTCAAAACTTGTAATAATTTATCTGCTTTTTTAATTCTTTCTTCAATAACATTCCATTTTAATTGCTTCATCATCGCAATCAAATATGTTTTTGAGTCTTTAAGATAATCTTTGTAATAAGAATGATCCCACATATCTATTACAATAACAGGATACATTCCAACCGGTACGTTTTTAGAATGAAGGTCAATAAAACAATTCATATAAGATTGTGTATACATGTTCAAATATGTAATAACCCATCCATTTCTTGCACTTTTACCACATGCGATCAAATCTTTTTGCCATGCATCGAAAGAGCCAAAGTCTCTATTGATCCGCATAAAAGATAAAGAATCCATATTGATTTGAGAATTAGCATCTGCAATGTTGGCAAAATATAATTCATGAAGATAAGCACCGTTCATATTAAAAGTTTCGTCAAGTTTAAGTGAACGAAACTCAGAATGATTTTTGTCTGCACTAGACCTATCTGCTGAATCTAGTTTTGCACTGACTTTATTGAAATTTTCAATATAACTCTTATATAATTCTTTATGATTATTAATATTTTTTTCTGATAGAAAGTCTGTATTGATATCAAATTGCTTTTCCTGCGAAACAAAAGATTCATTTAATCCTTGTTCACTAGTTTTAAGAGTATCTTTAATGATTTGCTTTGCCTTTTGATTAAATAACATGTCCATATTTATACCGGTTCATAATTTTTAAACTCGTCTTTATCTAACACAACAAAGACCTTTTTTTGAAATTTTTCTGTAGGTGTATAATATCGATAACACACAACAAAAGGGTTATGATTTTTATCAAAATATATCTTTTGAATTGTATACTTTACACCTGCTTCTTTATGTTTAATCAAGAGAGAAGGCTTAATAAAAGAAATTGAATCTTTTATTTTTTTCCCTCCCATCTTGATCAAATTTTCTTCTAAATGTTTTTTTAAATAACTCATATCACAACCTTATATTAGTTAATTATCATCATTTAATGTTTCTTACCACTATTCCTGCATCATTTAAAATAGATATTCCTTTTTTTCCGTGCTCATATTCTTTAGAATAAACGACTGCTGTTATTCCTGCATTGACGATTGCTTTTGCACAGACTTCACAAGGCGAAAGAGTCAAATACATTTTTTTCTTACATGGGTTATTATAGTCCATCTTAATTAATGCATTGATTTCTGCATGAATAAATCCTGATTGACCGGTTTCAGTAGAGTCCCTTTGATTTGACCCACCTTTTTGATCACCATTATATCCTATTGAAAGAACTTGTGTGTTTTCTGAATTTACAACGACGGCACCAACTTGATATTTTGAATCACAAGATCTCTTAGCAATACTTTGAGCAAAACCCATCCATATATCATCCCATTCTGGTCTATTCATTAGGTCTTCTTCCACTTTTTAAGGCTATTTCACAAATGTGTTCTAACCTTTCAATATGTTCATAAGCATCCCATGGATTTGCGCCTACTGCACAAACTCCATGATTTTTTTGACCAACAATATCAAACTTAAGTTTATTAGATCCGGTACCTTCAAAATCAGTAAAAGCCTCAAATGTTTCTTCAGCAAGTATATTCGACGTGACAGGAAGAACTGGAACAGTTGGTCCAACCCTTGTATAACGTGATACCTCAGGAAATTCTGCTGCCAACGATTGCAAATTCCAGCCGGCATACATTGCTGCAATAATATTTGTGGGGTGAAGGTGAACAACCGATCTCGTATATTTTGCAAACCGTTGAAGCTTTGAATGCATATGCAATTCCCCAGAAGGTGTTGTTCCTTCTGGAACGTTTAAACCTGCAGGGGTAAATTTAACTTTAATAATATGTTCAGGATGCAATATTGTCTTTCGCCAACCAGAAGGTGTTATATATAGGATATCTTTTCCTGTCATTTTAACAGATACATTACCATCTCTTGTTGTAATCCATCCTTTTTCGTGTGCTTTTCGCATAACGTCGCCCATTGCCGTTAACATTTATTTTTCCTTGTCAAAAATATCATCAATTACCATTTTTCCTTTTAACGTAAAACCAGCAGCCTTCTTGTGGCCACCGCCTCCAAACTTTTTGGCTACTTCTGAAACATCGACATTATCATGAAATGCGCGAAGGCTTACCCGACATTCTTGAACTGCATGATCATAATACCAAATAAGTGCATAATCACAGTCAGGAGCTAATCTTGCACCAATTTCTGACATCCAATGAGAACTGTTAACGACCATGACATTACTATTGTCTAATTTTTTAGGCACAGCTTTATCACAAACTTTTTTAATTACAGTTTTTGAATATGCAAGAATAAAACTTCCTCGCTTAACTGCATCATCAAAAACTGAATCATCTTCAAACTTTTCAAATTCTTCAAATTCATAAGGTACCATATCAAACGCAGCTGAAAATTCTTTCGAGTATGGCAATTCCCATTTCCATAAGTCTCTATCCATGATATATTGAATAAACTTAGGTGGCTCTTTTCCTGGGTGAAACCATTCCCATGATAACATTGCTCCTGACTTTGTCATGTCAAAATGTGTATTGCTGATATCGTGTAATTCAACCATTGCAGATTTGTGATGATCGATAATTAAAAGGTTTTCTGCTTTTTCAATTAATTTTTTAGTTGTTTTATTGTCAAAGGAGAAATCAAGTATAACAACATTCTTTCCTTTGACGTCAGGTGGCTTTTGGCCATGCACACATGCATGATACTCAGCACGATTTCCTAAAAGCTTCCATGCTGAGTATGCAGCACCGAAACCATCTGTACAATTTGCGTGATAAATTACACAATCAACAAGTGATGGTTCAAGTTTCATTTAATCCTCCGGGATAAAGTCTATTACTATTTATTTGATTCGTCAGGTTTTATTTCCCACCACTCGATTGTTCTTTCCAAACCTTCCCAAAACTGAACAAGAGGTTTATAACCAAAATCTTGTGTTGCACAACTGATATCTGCCTGTGTATGTTTTACATCACCTGGTCTTTCTGGAGCATTTTTTACTTTAACTCGATCTCCAAACTGGTTTTTAAGATAATTTAAAATTTCATTGTTTGAGACCCTGTCTCCACATGCAACATTATATGCCAAACCTTTAAATTTTCCGGTTGCATATGCTGCTAAAATATTAGCTGATACAATATTGTCTATATAACACATATCGCGGGTTTGCTCTCCATCACCGTCAGATCTACATTCTAATCCATTTTTAATTGCATGACACCATGCAGACACCGCCGTTGAATAAGGACTATTACCATATTGACCTGGGCCGAAAACATTAAAATATCTTAAATTTACAATGTCTAAATCATATAAATCGGCACAGATTTTTGAATAATCTTCAATCGCACTTTTTTGCCATGCATAAGGAGACTTTGGGCTTTTTTGATTTTCACTTTCCTTAGTAGGTAATTTATCAGCCCCGCCATAAACTGATGAAGATGATGCATTAACAATTCTTTTAACATGACCTTTAGCAGCATCGAAAAGTGATACAGTTTTTGCAATGTTATTAATTGTAGTTTCATAAGGAAACTCAACTGAATAACTTACTCTCGGAACTGCTGCTTGGTGAAATATTACATCGTAAGCATTTGTTTCAATATAATCAAGAAGCGCTGGTGCAGCAAAATCATCTTGAATTACAAGCACAGTATTCTTAGCCCTTTGTGTTTTTCCTTTCATCTGATTCATAAAATGATAAACAAAAGATGCATTTGGAAGCGTTTTAAATTTTAAACCGCCTAACAACTCTAAATGACCATTAGACATGTCATCAACAATATCGACTTGCCAACCTTGTTTTATTAATTCTTTTGTAAGATTACTACCGATAAATCCGCAGCCACCTGTTACGAGTGCTTTTTTCATTCTTTCTCCTTAATTTTTAAAACTTTTACTTTATATTGATTTTTTAATTTTTCCCAAGATTTCCTATTTACAATTGTCAAATGATATTCATTAAAAACTTTTTTAAAATAATAATGTCTTTTCATTCCTGCGTGCATACCAGAAGGTGAAGGAAAAACTATTAGTTTATTATTCTCATAAATAATATATTCATATGCTTCTGAATTTAGATTAGGCTCCTGTGCTTCCATAGCCATTAGCCCCTCTTTCTGAAGTTGAAAGTTGATCAACTTCTTCAAATTCAATTTGCGGATAAGGTAAAATCATAATTTGACCAATTCTATCACCAATACAATAATGATTAATTCCTCGAGTAAATTTCATCATAATTTCACCTCGATACCCGCTATCAATAACGCCTACTGAATTTGTTAGTGTCTGATCTGTTTTATAGATTGAGCTTCTAGGAAACAATAAACCCACATAACCTCTTGGGATTTCTATTGCCAAACCTGTATGATATGTGATGTGAGAACCGGTTTCTTTTATTCCGATTGCTGTTAAATCCATACCTGCATCACCTTGTTTTGCATATGCAGGGATCACTGCATTTGGATGCAGTTTTTTAATATTAATTTTCATTTTTCTTCCTCAATTTTCTTTCTTGCAGATTCTAAAGCTTCTATTGCTTTTATTATATCTTCTTTGTGAGGATCAATAGAAGTAGCCCAAAATTTTGCATGATGCAGTTTTTTTAGTACGCCATCAATTAATAACCAAAGCTTATCATTTTTCATAACTAATCTATTCTATCACAAATATGTGCCGAGTTTAACGTCAGTTCTATTTTCACAGGCTGATTGCAATGATAAGATTGATATACATGACTAGTTAGAAAATGAATAAAATTAATATCATATTTCAAAGTATCTTTTACATTTGATGATCGCAGAAAAAACTTAGCATCAAACATTTGTTCACGTATTAAAAAATGTGCCAAAGAAATACAACTATCATCGCTATAAATTATTCTTCTAGAAGAAACATCTTGGCTGTCAGTATGATTTTGCATCATTTTATAATGCAACTTTTCTCTAATTTTAAGATAATATTCTTTTTCCCCTTTATACTCCATAAGTTCTGGAATAACATCTGTGAATTGGCCATCATCAAAATAAGTAAACCTAAGGCCAACGACTTCTTTGTTATCCTGTGTATTAGCAGCATTAACACACATAGCAGGAAATTGATGTATTGTAGCATGTTGTTCCATTGCAAGATAACGACCTACAATTGATTTATAATCATGATCACTAATTTCTTTTTTAACAACTGTTACGTTTGGTAAAGATCCATATTCTTCTTCAAATTCTGAAAATAGCTTATGAAGCTTTCGCAATGATATTAAATTTTGTATTGGATCACCACGTTTTTGAAACCTTTTTGATAAAACTTCAAAAGGTGGTAGTAATAAAACAATTTGATTGTTAAGATTAAACAGTTCTTTTTTAAGATTTTCAACTAAGTGAAACGTATCTCGATTATACATTTTTGCATAAATTAGCATTGATAATGCAGAACGATCTTGTATATTCCAGCGGAATTTTGATATATCATGCATTTTATTAAGCAATGTTGTTTTTCCAGCTAAATCTGGACCTTCAATTATAATTTTTTCAATAGGAAACTTAACCATTAAAAACTCCTTTTAGTATTATTTTAATTAAAATATTTTTAATTTACACAATTAAAGGTCTTACTTTTGCGACACTTGTTGAAGCACCCCAATTCGGATCATTATGCGCCTTAGTCAGCCAGATAGAATAAGGAGTCATTGAACTAGGCTTATTACCCCACATTCGAAGCCAACCTGTATTATTTTGATTATCAGTTATCTTAATTCGATAAAAGGTTTTCTTATTCTTGGTTGTCTTTTTAATCCATTCAATCACACAAAACCAACCAATTGATTTTTCACCAGGCGCGAACTGTAAAACTGATTTGACGCCTGATGATTGAATTTTAGTTAACATTTCTTCAGGAAATGCGAGGTCATCACGAGTCGCTGAACATAAATCCTGATACATTTGTAGTTTTTCTAATCGATTCCAATCTTCAATTTCAGCTGTATCATCAATTAATTGCAAGAAAAAGTCAGGTGCATCTTTCTTTTGGGCCTGACGAATTGTCATACCCCATCGAGATTTTTTAAGCAGAACATAATTTTCAATAATAATTTCATGCAGCTGACGGTGATTTTTAATCGTTCCATCCCACATTTCTTTTAGTGAATGTAATGCCTCAACCTTGCACAATGCAGCAAATCCAGTTTTGTTAAGTTTAGAGTGATACCATTTGCCTTCTTCATTAAATAACATTTGATCAATTGACTCGTAAGGTCGATTTTCAAATATTTCTTTCACAGCATTTTTACCAAGACCTTTAATCGAAGTTAAGGGTGGAATAAACGCCTTTTTATTTTCGGACCATGTCCATGCAATTCCTGATTCATTAATGTCCGGTGTAGATACTTCAAAGCCCATAGCCTTAATTTCACTAATCGCCTTTGCCAAAGCATCAGGATTGTTATTCTCGGATTCCAGAATAGTACCTAGCCAGTCAGTTTCATAATAAGTATGCAACCATGCTGCATAATAAGAATCCAAAGCATAGGCAATAGCATGAGACTTATTGAAACCATAAACCGAGAAGAATTCAATACGTTCCCATAACTCTTGTGATACATGCTCCGGAACACCATTGATTTCTTTGGCACCGGTTACGAATTTAATTCGAGCAGCTTCACGTTCATCACCTTTCTTACCCATAGTATCCAATGACTTTTTAACTAACGTCTTTCTAAGTTTATCAGATTCAGCCGGAGAGAATCCACCTAGCTTCTGTGCAAGAAGCATGAACTGTTCTTGAAACGTAACATGACCAAAAGTCGTGCCTAGGATTTCTTTAATAATAGGATGTGCATATTCAATGTTTTCCGCATTGGCTTTATCCTTTACATATTTTTTATGAACATTAGCACGAAGAGGACCGGGACGATAGATTGCTGTTAATGCTGCTAATTCTTCAATTGTAGTTGGTTTGGCATTTTCACAGAACTTACGAGCACCTTCAGCAGTAAATTGAAAGACACCTGTTTTTCTTCGTTGATGATAAACATGTTTCCAAACCTTTTCATCATCTTGTGTGACATAACGACAATTTAGATGTTTATCAAACCAATCACGTATTTCGAGAAATGTTGGTTTCTTACCTGTTTCACGAGTAATAATTCGACTAATACAGTTTTCTACGTCTTTTAATAGCGTCAAACCAAGAAAGTCAAACTTAATAAAACCATTATCCTCAAGATTTCTGAAGTTCATACCTTCCGTCCAAGGAGTTTGTAATTCACCACGAACACCGATAATAGGCATTGACCTTTCAAGGTCTTCGGGTGGACCAATAATAACACCGCCAGCATGACGCCCAACCGATCTGTTCTGCATGAATAAGGCTTCAAGGTGATCTTTGACTTTTGGATATTTTTCCATAAACTCACGATAGCCTTTTGAATATTTCATGCAATCCGCATGTTTAAGGACAAACACAGATTTTTCTGTGTTTTCATCGCGTGCTTGAGCCATTACTTCACTTTGTAATGGACCGGTCATTTTATTTACTTCGCCAAAATCAATGCCATAGAACTTGGCAATATCTTTTACTAGCGATTTAAGCTTAAGAGTGTTAAAGTTTGAAACAGGAATAACAGCTTCATTACCGTAGAGTTCTCGGGCTGCATTTATAAGAGCATCGCGATCGCCAGCGTCAGAATCAATGTCAGGCCAAGATGTTCGATGTCTTCCGAGAAACCGCTCCCAAAGAAGGTCGTATTTAAGCGGGTCAACCTGAGTAATTCCCAACAAATAATTAACCAAAGAACCGCCACCAGAACCACGGGCAGGACCAAACAGCGTATGGTCAGCCGCCTTATGAAATACCTCATTCATCACCAAGAAATAGTTTTCAAATCCTAAGTATTTGATATCTTCTAATTCTGCCTTTGCTCGGGCGACATATTCTGGTTTTTTGTGCAATTCTTCTTTGACAAGCGCCTCTTTGACCTTTTTTCCCAGCTTTTGAAAAGCTGACGACTCAGGAGAGTTAAAATCGGGAAGCTTAACAGAAGTATCAATCCAACAGTCTTCGCATTTATCCCAGGCAATTTCATACGATCTTTCAATGGCACCTTTAATTTTTTCTTCATAACCTTTGTATGTATCTTCGTATTCATCATAATGTCTTGTAAACTCACCCCACATTTGTTCTGCGTTCTTAGGGTATAGTTCGCATTTTAAATCTTCAAACTCAGGTAGCGGACTAGGATCAGCACCCATCCAACCAAGTTTTTTATACAATTCGCGCGCCTCCCACTTATCCGGGCTATAGTAATGAGAATCAGCTGTTGCTAAAAGAGGAATACCAGTTTGATCAGCATGTCGAAGTAGATGATGATTTACCAGGTGTTGTTGTTTAAGTCGATTAAATTGAACTTCAAGATAAAAATTATCTTCGCCGACAGCATCAACAAAACGATCAGATAGCTGCAACAGTTCAGATTGAATTTGTTCGTCTGATAATTTGAGCGCATTGCCACGCATAATACGATTTGAATATATGCCGCCAAGACAAGCTGTCGACACATTTAAACCGCGTCCATATTTTTTAAGAAGATCAAAATCAATTCGAGGATATCTGTAGAAACCATCTGTATAGGCGCGTTTAATCAGAGTAAAGAGATTGGATAAACCTTCGGCGTTTTGCGCAGTGATCACCAAGTGATAACGTCGTTTCCATTCATCATTCGATAGTTTAAAGGTTTTGGTTTCTTCTTCGTTTTCAATAATATGACCACCTTCCTCTTCTTCTTTGATTGCTTTTTGTTTTGCAGCAGCACGGTCAATTTTTGCTTGTTCATAATCACCGCGCCATTGTTTTAGCGACGGCACAAAATAAAATTCACAACCATAAATTTGTCGATACTTGACACCTTTCTTTCTGAGTTTTTCGGCATGTTTATGTGCGTGTGCGAGACCGGAACCGTTTCCATGGTCGGTTAAAGCCCAGGCATCCATGCCATTTTCAAGCACAAAATCAATATGATCAGCAGGATAACCTAGACCATCATAAACGCTAAATCCTGAGTGACAATGAAGCCCGACGAATTTGGTCGGTGGGGGGATAAGAACTGGCATAATACTCCTTTTAAATACAATAAAACCACATACAAATTATAATTTGTATGTGGCACATTTACACGTGGTGCAAAACTTAGTTTAATTTATAATATTTGTACCTCATAATGCTAGTAATAACTATTAATTATTATTAACGTTTTTTTAATTGCGCAATTGCTTCTGCTATTATTTGCCTCATATTATTTGTAAATATTTTAACATCATATTCATTGAAATTTTTATCATATGATTTTAGTTTAATATCTTCAAATTTGCTTAAATCATCATTAATCTTTTCTAGACCGATTGTTAAAGTTGAAATTATTGATGCTGAGCCTGTTTTTTTAATCAAGTTTTTTATTTTGCGTTGTTGTTTTTGCAAATCTGAAGCTATATCACCTTCATAATATTTATCTATGAATTCTTCTACTTTAGGATTATTTAACTCACTATATAATATTTCGCCTGTTTTAAGTTGTTCTAAAACAGGATCAATATTTTTTATAAAGTCTTCAATAAAAGAAGGTACTGCTTCTTTTTGAATACCTAGTTTTTTCGATAAGTATGGAATTGAGTCACCACCATATTCAAAACTTAAATTATCTTTTGCCGTCTTGTATCGGTTTTTATTTACCGACAAGTCTTCTATTTTAGGTTCGCCTAAGGCAACGATATCTAGATTTTTTTTAGCTGTTCTTAAGCTATGTGTCAATTGAATATCATTAAAAGGAGAATAACCTTTATTTTTATAAAGGTATTGCTTAAATTCTTTTTGAGGATCTAATTCTAAACCTGTTATAGTTGCTAAAAGCTTTTCTCTAAACTTTTTAACAATTAAATCCCATTGCGCAATCATACCAACTGCTGTCCAATTGTCAATAAAAGCTTCACCATAATTATGTTTTTTAAAACCAGTTTTTATCTCAGATTCGCTTCTTTCAGCTGTTGTTAACGCGCCAAATCTTTTATCAAAATTAGAAAGATAATTTTCTAATTCCTCCTTTGTCTTGTACGCGCCTGGTATCTGGTTGGACATTGAACCTTGAATGTCTTTTGGGTATCTTACAAAACCGCTGCTGTCTCTTTGACCGCCAACAAAGCTACTTCGATAAGTTGATGATTGAGCATCTTTTTCATCAAAATAAGTAATCTTTCCCGTTATAAGAAAACCAATATATGGAAACGCGATTTTTCCTCCTAACTCGCTACCCATACCAATTGAATCTCTTAATTCCTCCCCTTTAGGATAACCAATCCCAGCTAATTCGTCAGGACTATTAACTACAGTTCCTTTTAAAAATTCCAAGGGCTTTCCTAGGACTTCTAAGACTGCGCCGATCCCTGTTGTGTCTGTTTCTGAATATTCTCTAAACGCATAAGGATAATGAACAAAGTTTAAACTTTCTAATATGTCTTTATTTTTTTCCATAAAATTTGACTTAAGTTTTCTTTGCAAATCATGTGTTACTGATTTCTTTACTAGTTCTATTAATTCTCTAGATATATCTTTCGTGAAACGTTTAATTCTATCTAGTAGGTTTTTCTTTGCTTCTTGGTCGGAAAAATTATTTTTTTCCTTTATTCTTTTAAGTAAAATTGGACTATCATAAAAAGGATTACTGCCAAATTCTGGAATATTGCTTAAGTCTGTAACGTATCTGTTAATAGACTTATCTAAAAACCATACCTTTCCTTTTTCTGTTTTGGGGCTAGAGTGTAAAAAAGCAGCAAAGACGTTTTCTATATTTTTCTTTGCTTCTTCTTTTACTTCTAGGTCATTTTCAAAATCTTTTAACATGACAATATTATAGGAATATTTTATATTTTCAAAAATTTCATAATGATTTTCAGTATCTTTTAAAAAATTTTCTGCTTTTGTAAACTTAGCTTTTTCAACTATTAACTTGTTAATAGACTCCTTAATGAGTTTTTTAATTAATTTTTCATTTATAATCATTTGCACACCTTTTTAACAAAGTATAAATCAATAATTAATTATTCGCAATAATTACAACTTATCAAAAGTAAAATATCCTCCACCAGTATGATCATCAGTTATTGTCATCCAAACAGCTCGAGCAGCAGGTGAACCTAGTCGATCTCTTAACTTGTCATATAGCGGATCTTTTCCATAACGAGGTGTTCTAAAACTTGATTTAAGCGAAAACCCACTATCATAATGATGTAAGGTAAATCCGATGTTTTCACAAAGTTCAATAAAGTCTTCATAGACAGGAAAATTAACGTGACCTAAACCTTGTTCTTTTTCAAGATTGTGAAACATTGTGTCACGTGTATTCATCGGAAACGCAACACAACATCGCCCACCTACTTTAAGCTTGTTATAAAGTGTTCTCATTACGCCTGGTAAATCTTCTGGATTGATATGCTCTAACACTTCTGAGCTGATAATCATATCTTGAGAACCGTCAGCCAATGACAATCCTTTTGTTACGTCTTCGCAAAGCAAGGTTACGTCTTTTCGATTTGCGACCGGTGAATGTGCAAGATACTGATGAGTAACATCAACACCTGTATAATCAACAAATAACATTTGTTGCGTCATAAAGTGCATAACACGACCGTTATAACATCCCAATTCTAATAATTTAACTCGATTTTTTGTTGTGTGACCTTTTTCTTTATTGTAGATATGAACCTGATTCATTAAGTAAGATTGAGAAAAGATAACAAATTGATTATCAATATAACTTTCTTTTCCTTGAACTTGACATTTATATTGTGAATGTGACATTATTACTCCTTTATTTTAAGCGACATCATTTCTGCCATTGATAACAATCCTTTAATATAGGGATCTGAATAAGTTACGTAAAATCTTAAACCACCAAATTTTGATTTTACTTGATTTGCTTCACATATTATTCCTTTTTGGTCAGAATAAGATTGAATTCTTCCGCAAAGTGTATCAATTAAATCATACCAACTATCTGGACATTGAATTCCATAACACATCGCTGTGTATTCTTTTGGCATATGTCTTCGCGCAAAAATCTTTGGGTATGCATTAAATAGACTTTCTTGCAATTCTTGCTTCATTAAAGTATTCTCCCACGTCGATGTTTCTTTTTTCTGCTTCTTCAAGGTGTGTTAATGGATTATAACCTTCCGAATTCAGAATTGTTTCATAAGACATTCTAATTCCTTTGGTTAGTATAACTTTAGGAGACCAGCCGGTAGCATTTCTAAACTTACTAGAATCCAACCTATGATTACCTGTATAGTCTGAAGTAGATTTCCAATTGATTGTATTTGACATGTCTAAACCACAAATCTTTTCAATCATTTTGATAATGTTTTCTGTTACATGAGGTGTTTCTGCCGCGATGTTCCATTCGTCATTCCAAAGGTGCTGTGTAATTCCTGTTAAGACTGCATTAGCATAATCTGAAACGTGCATATAATCTTTGTATTTTGTTGGATCTAGGCGCATATCAACTTGCTTTCCGTTAAGACATGCATAAATTGACTTTGCAATTAGTGAATTCATATCACCTTCTCCGCCATATGCAAATAGAGGTCGAATAATCATCCATTTCGGTGCATGAGACTTAACAATATATTCTGCTGCTAGCTTTTGACAGCCGTAAAGTGTATGTGGTCCACGTGATGATTCTTCTGTTATTTTCTCGTTTTGATATTTAAATGCATCATAGATAACAGTCGTTCCCATATAACAAACAGGAATGTCACATTTTTGTGCTGCCATGCAAATCTTATATGTACCTTCGTCGTTGGTTCGTGTTGCGCGCTCAAGATTCATGCCAACAACTTCTGTATTAACAACAGCTGCATTGTGAATAATTACATCAATTTGATTTAAATCAAAAAAGAATTTCCATTGATCAATTGAATTTTTATAAACACAAGGTTCACCTTCTTGATGCATATTAAGATAATCAACAGCTCCTGTAATAATATTTACATCAGGAAAGTTTTCTTTTGCTTCTTTAATAATATTTTGTGCAATTAAACCTTTTTCACCAGTAATAAAAATATTCATTACTCAATATCTCCTTCATAACGACGAGTAATAATTTCACCTGTTGCCTGGCAATCGATAAGATAGCCTTTGAGTTGTTTAATTGATGTACAAACTGTCTTACCAGATGCAGCTAGCATAAGATTAAATTGCGCACCAGGAGGAAGACCGGCGCAAAAGTAAACAATTGGTTTTCCTAACTTATGAAAATAACCTGCTTCAAAAATACTACCCATATCTTTATTACGAGTATTACAGATCATCCAATCACACTCTTCCATCCCTTTAATATTGCCGTTAAAGACTTGATCTTGAAAACCAACGTCAGAATCCGGCTCGCAAAGATTTTCATCTTTTGGTGAAAAGTATTTTAAATTTAGACTATCAAGTACAGATTTAATTGTTTCTAATTCTTCTAGCCATTCAGGTGAAAACCAACCGCTGGCAATATAACATTTATTCATATTTGCTCCTTTTTATTTTTATTTTATTAAGTTAGCTTTTTTTTTACATAAAAAAAGCGGCATTGCCGCTTTTAAAATTAATAATTTGCTAATTCTAGTATCTTCTATAACGTCTTCTTAGTAAAGATCCGCGTGATAAAGATTCATCCATTTTTTCAGCTTGACCTCCACCAGTTTTCGCACCAGACTTAACTGAATCTCCAAAATTAGATTTATCTGCGCGATCTTGGCTAATCCGCATGTCAAATTTTATATCGACGTTACCACGTCCCATACCGTGCTTCTTCTGCAGTAATGACAAATATTTATTGATAATTTTGGAATTACTTGCAGCTGCGCCTGTTCCTGAAACTTCGCCTCCTTGTTGTACACCTCCCATCATCAATCTTGCAACATAATGTGCAGGATGAGCGAGAAGATCTTTTCCTCTAATTGGTCTACTTGCTAGACTTTCTAATTCACTTATAACGTCACCTAGTTGTTTTTTGTCAGATGCACACGCCACCAATATGTTCACAGCTTTATCGAAATTGCCTGATCTTTTATCTCCATCAGGAGTTTCGCGTAACTTCGAAAGAACATTTGTAGGATCAACAACAACGTCTGGAGGAGAAGAAGGTTTAAACTTAGCACCAATTGGAGACGTACCTATTCTTTTTCCACTATCTCTTTTTTCGTTACTATCTGGTCCGGACATTACTCTGTAAAACCCATTTGATAATTCTTCGTAAGTATAAGGGTCGCCTGAAGAATATCTAACAGAACCTAATTTATAACCTGCTTCTGCTTGACTTCCTTTCCATACATAATATTTTCCTGATATTTTTATACCTAGTTTTTTCTTTATAGTGTCAACATCAGAAACTTCAAAAGCTGCTTTATTATCAGCAGCTGCACCTTTTGTCGCTACTATTGTGGATTCACCTTTTTTGAATTTTGAAACATCTACTTCTTCTTGAAGTACACTTTCTATTAACATTCTTAAACTATGCCTATTTAATTTCATAATTAAATTTCTCCTTAATGAAATATTTTTAAACATTATTAATTATGAAATTAAATAGGCATTTATCTATAAAAAATCAAATTCTACCCATAAATTGTGCATAAGCTATTTGTATACCTGCTATTTCGTGTAAAGCTTGTTCCCAAAGTTGTGTAAATTTTGTTTTTGTTCCTGGGTTATTTGTTCCATTAATATCTTCTCGACGTGACTGATAAATTGTATCATTTGGGTGATATTCAAACTTATCATTTTTAGGTTCTGGCCAATAAAGATTTGTACCACGTGATGTTTCACCGCCTTTACCATCTGGTACACGGAAAGTCTTAATGTAATGCATGTCAGGTTTACTAAAATTAATTCGTGTTGACGCTTCTGGTAAAACTTTTAAAAGCTCACGTGCCATATAAGCTGCAAGAATATTATCTGCTGCAGGTTGAATTTGCATATCTTGACGCTGTGCAATAAAACCTAATAGGTCTTTAAGGTTAAGACGCATTAGATAAAAAGATGTCATACATTTTGGAAGAATCATTCGAGCATCCATCATAGAGACGTCTTTTGAGTCACACATGTCAGCATAAAGTTGCTTTGAATCACGAACAATTTTTCGATATCGTTGCAAAAACTCTGGACTGTTTTCAACGGCCTCAGGGATAACGGCTGGATCATCACGAAGATCGCGATCACCTGTACATTGTGCTGCAAAAGAGCCGGCTCGATGACGAATAATGTGAGTAACTTCTTGAAATGAAAGTCCGGACAGCTTAAATGTAAAACCTAAACATTCCATTGGTGTTGGCAATGCACGAAAGTTAAGAACATCTTCAAGGTTTGCAGACAATTCTTGTAATGAAGCAGTTGCTGGATTTGTTTCGTCATGATGATCAGCCCATGTTGCTTTTACATATTGCCATGCAACATTAAGGGCTTGGGACCTGGTGGGCGCATCAACTAATTCAACTTTAAGATGTTCAAGATTATTATAAAATTTTGTTTTTGGTTCTTGACCAAATTTAAGTTCCATTGGGAGTTTAACAGGTGTAAGATTTTTATTTTGTGGCATATTTTCTCCTTTTTATTTTTATTTTAACAAAAAAAAAGAGCTTGTACAAGCTCTTAAAATTTAAATTTTTATTTATTCTTATTGTATGTCTTCAACAGAGCCAATCATTTCAACATGCCATGAGTTTCTAATTTGAACAAGAGGATTAAAAATTGCTCTATTGTTTTCCATTATTAATGCTTGATTTGGTTTTTTAAGTGTACCTTCAACGTCAACTGCTTCAAAATCAATTTCTGTCCTTTTTTTATAAACAACTTTAGGTTCTTCAGCTAGCAAAAGTGTTGATAATAATATTATTAGCATATATCTCTCCGTTTAAAATATTTTATACCGTTTAATATTATTTATTCCGATTGTTTGTTTATTATATGATTTAACAGGAACATGACATTCTATTCCATGCTTTGCATATTCTAAGGCATGCTTTGGTGAATCATCAATTGCAAATTTAATATGTTTATAGTAACGAGATCTTGCACACCATCTAAATTTTTCTGTTGAAAAATCAATACCGTCGTAAGGTAAGCTATGTTTTGCAATCCAATCATACGTATCATAAACGCATCGAAGGTTATCGCCAGGCCTTGCTGTTAAATATTGAATCCAGAAACCTTGATTTTTTAAATCCCAAAGATAGCGATACACACCAGAATTAATGTCTGGTCGAGAAAACCCACCTTGGTTCATAAATTTTTCAAATACAGCTTCTGGATTAACATCAATAGATGACAATGCTGAAATAAAATAATATTCTTCAGATTCCACGTCTATTTTAAGACCATAATTATCTTCAAGCCAATTGGCAAAACAAACCCTAAAATCTACTACCACATCATCTAAGTCAACAATAACAACAGGTTGTTGCTCCCATTTCTTTTCATTAATTTCTGCAGTCATTCGAAGATAAGTGTCTTTCTTATCATAAGCTAATGCAAATTGTTCTGGTGTTATCTGCCAGTTATTCATGATAGCAATCATGTAGCGCACAACATCAACAGCTTCATACATTACTTTGTCTGAGGCAGCATTCATCTGAATGTCTCTATACTTGTGATGCATTTTATAATTAACAGCTTCCATCATGGAGCTTAATTCAGAATGCGCGCATAATGCCAACTTTTGTGTTCTTTCTTCAATATCACCTTTTAAACCAACGTGTTTATCTTGAAAGTCTTTTTGCATTTGGAATAGGGTTTCAAGTTTCATTAGTATCCTTCATCTAATCTTTTTCTAATTTTTTGATCTTTTTTAAGGTATGCTTCAAATAGTTTTTCTTCATCAACATCTACAACAATTAACAAAGCCATGAAATAATTGAACGCATCCACAATTTCTTCTAAGAATTCTTCCTTGTTGAATTCTTTATCTTCTGTTAGTTTGTGAGGTTTCCAGTTTTTGAGGTGTTGAAGTGCTTCAAACATTTCTTCAACACCTCGTAAAGCTAGATCTCTGCAAACTTGCTGGGATTTTTTATCTGAAAGATTTTCTAAAGGTACAGGTATTGGATATGAACCCGGTCTTTCTTTTTGCATCCTTTTAATAAAGGACTCTCTCAAATCGAACATTTCTTTAAGTTTGCAATTACTCATATTAATTTTCCAACTGTGATGCAAGTTTTTCTGCTTCTTGAAGCATTCTTTTTTCGTTTTCTTCAGCGATTTCTGAATATTCAGCATCCAAATAAAGTTCATTATTTTCTGCAGTTAAACGAATCATTCGAAGGTTATCAACAATGTCAGTTCCAGTCAAAATTGCCAGTTGTAATTGTTTTGCAATGTGTGCGATTACTTCATCATTTAATTTCATATTATCTCCTATTTTTGGATTTCAGGAACCCAATAAGTTGAACGCTTGTCTGTTGTTGTTTCTTTTATTACTTTATTACCTATTGGGTCAGTTTTATGATTATACACCATAAACCTCCTACTATACAAACCTTTTTCATTATTTTCGTCTCTATAGGTCATTATTGTTGCACCGCCTGATTGATATGAAGCATTTGTTATTTCAAATGATTTTTCGGCAATTAATTCTATTTCTTCCAAGGATAAATCTTCACATAACCTATGTGGAGAAATTTTAGCTGCATAAAGTATTTCAGCCTTTAAATAATTTCCTATGCCAGATACAACTGTTTGGTTCATAAGAGCCTTTGCAATTGACCACTTAGGTTTTTTATCTAAACGACTTTTAAACAACTCTGTGTCTACATAAGAGCTTAGAACGTCCGGACCAAGTGTTTTTAGTTTATCCTTTAATTCTTTTTCTGTTTCAACATATTTTAAAGTACCAAAATTTCTAATGTCGTTAAAGAAAACTTCGTTACCATAATTTGTTTTAATGTAAATTCTAGAATGTTTTGTTTCTTTTTTCTGCCAAGCTGCAGACATTCCTAGTGTTGACCATAAAGAAGTTCCATCTTGAAATTTAAAATAAATAAACTTACCTTTGCAAAGAACTTCTGAAATTATTAGCATTTTTTCTAACATCTTTTCGTAACCTACAAACGGTCCTTTTGCTTTAGTATATCTTCCTGATAGAATTTTTATTTCCTCTATTTGTTTTCCTGACAGTTGGCGATTTAAGAAGTCAGTATTTCTTTTTACTTCAGGTCCTTCAGGCATTTAACATCTCCTTATACCATTTTGGTGTTATTGAATGTGGTTCCCACTTTGCGAACCGAACTTTATCTTTGATGTAGTATTTTCTATAACTGGCAACTGGATCATTACCTACTTTGTATTCATCTTTCATGCATATTGCGAATGGTGTTAATCCTTTGTTTTGCATAAAGCGAGGCTTGTTTTGCCCTAACCAATGAAAAACCGGTTCTGCTTTATGTACACGCTTATATCTTTTTGTGTATTCATGACATAGAGCAACACCTAATCGCCAGTGCCACATATAGTTATCATATGACTCATTAGTCCAAATTGTGCATGGATGTCGCATATGCGTTAAGCTCCACGCAGGTCGTTCAAGTGGGTGTGTATTCGCATCATCAGACAGCCAAGCCTTAAGGTCTTTAACACGTTTAAAATCAGTTATTTCACCCTTATAATAGTTTTTAAAAAGATGCAACCAGTGTGCTGCACATAACATTTGACCTGCTTCTAATATCATTTTTACAACATGTTTATTACAATGATATTCTGCTGCCTTGATCGGATCTTTATCAAGTACAAATATGTTCATTCTTACTCCTTTATTATTATTATAAAGAGTAATTTTTTATTTTACATTTTTTAGCTTTCTTAAATTTTTTGGACGAGTGCCTACTTTTCTTTTCCTTGCAAGATTAACAACTTTTTCTACATCTTTTATTGTAAATTCATATCCTAGTTTTTTAAGATATTTTTCAAGAGTTTTACTTCTATTTTCAACAGGAATATGATACCACTGGTATGCTAACAATTTTTGGATTTCTTGTAATCGGTTATTCTTTTTGCTTTTACCTTGTTTTAAAATAGGTAAAGCTTTAGGATTCTCAACTTTAATATCAGTTTCATAAGCTGATAGCAATAATCTATCGTCTTCTCCTTTTGCCCATGCATCAACTGTTTTTCGATAGATATTAAGATATTTTTCTTTTAATGATTCAACAGGAAAGTTTTGAAATTTGTCTGGGTGTGTAGAAACTACAATTTTTCTGTAGATTGATTTTAGCCAACGGTCTTTTTTTTCATATAAAACAGGTAATTCTTCTTTTTCTTCGTAAGGAACAATTTCCCTTTCAAGATTATCGAATTGTCTTTGGATATCATCCATTTTTGCACCAAAAAAATACCGGTCGTATTTGTCAATATCTTTTTCAGCAACTCGCTTACGAAAATGAGAAAGACGGAAATGTAAATCATCCGTCCCTTCTTTTAAATGCTGTTCAGCTAAATCTAATTGTTCAGTTAAGAGCTTAAGATTTATTGTTTCTATTTCTATCTGTTTTCCAATCTTCATACCACTCATATAGGTCAATTAGAGGCCAAACGAGAAACCATTTAAATCTTCTTTCGTGTTTTGCAATTCGAAGACTAATGTCATCCCTATATTTACTTATCTTAAGCGTTTGTAATGATCTTAAAATAAAAATATGGCTTAGTTGTCTATTTCTATACATTAAGCAAAAGCAAAGATAAATAATTATTACTGTTGTTACAGACATTTATTTCTTACCTTTTTTATACTGATTGGTCGTTCACCGATTCGGTTTCTTGACTTAAACTTTTTGGGTCTTCCTCTTGGTTTTTTTTAGCTTCTTTTTGCTGCAAAAATTGATTAAATTGTGCAACTTGATTATCTCTTACAATTTCAGAAAAAATTGCATCTCTAACATTTAACAAACCGCCTACTAAAACTTTATTAACGTTTTCTTGATCTGATGAAGAAGCATTTACTAAAACAGTGTCTATAAACATTAAAACTTTTTGCATAAATTGTTTTGAATTATCATTGTGATTTTTTTCTAGCATTAATTCCTCCAAAAATAAAAATCGCCTTAATTATACATTAAGGCGATATAAATTATAACGGTAATTTAAATTAATTATCCTTTCTGATTAATGATTACTGTATCATCAACCTCTAAAGCAAAACCAAACTTAAGCTGTGAAGTTGCTGAATGAGCTGAAACAAGATAATCAGCTGTTCCTGCACCAACGTTCGCATCAGAACCTGAGATAAGAAGTTGACCATTAACATAGACATCAACAAGGTTGTCTAAGTCAGAACCGCCAATGCCAGAAAGATCTAGATCAGAACGAGTATAAGGAGCAGTATTTGACACAGTCACAGAATTAGGATCAAGAGCTGACCCGGAAGACAATTGAGCAATAACAGACATTTGAACTTTAGAAACACCAGATGCTGATGATCCAAATTCAAGATTACCGTTACCGTCAGCAAGTTTGAGAACTTGACCAGTTGAACCGTTTGATGCTGGAAGTGTAATAGTGTATGAAGTACCTACAGATGCTGGGATATCTAACGTAATAGTATTAGAACCATTTGCCGCCGCTTCTTCAAAAACTAATTGAGCAGCTGCAGCACCATTATCAAGTTGAACTGAACCTGACAATGTGATTCTATCGTTACCTGCAGAACTTTCAAGATTAATTCTTAATCTATCATCTCTATCAATGAATTGAAGTTGATTAGCTGTATCAGCTGCAATAGTTAAACCGCTAAAATCTTTATCTCCAATAAAAACCTGCCCACCTTGTGAAGCTAAAGCAACATTATTACCTGCAGATGATGATACAATAAGGTAGCTTGCACCAGCATTCATGCTGATTCCACCAAAACGTGTACCACCGTCATCAAAGAAAATATCTGCACCGTCAGCATCAAGAATAATGTCAGTAGCAGCATCTACTTTAAAATTAGCAGCTGCAACTGCTGTGAGATCGGATGAAACAACATCTAAATAATCATTTGCTCCATCAACTTCATAACGAGCTGCACGTGCATTAACCAGTGTCATGTCAGAAAGATCTGTTACTGTTCCTTTTAATGTTGCTTTTTTACCAAGTCCCCAAACATCGTTACCTACTCGACCAAAAACCAAATCGCTATCAGAAGATCCTGAAAAAATTGCTAAACCGCCATTTTGATTTTGAGAAGCAGCGCCTGATGCTAATGCAATTACAACATCTTCAACAAGCAGGTTGGTTGTGTCTAAAGTAGTAGTTGCACCGTTAACAGTTAAATCACCAGTTACTGTAAGATTATCATTAACAGTTACTTCTGAAGTTGCATGACCAAGAGAAATAGCAATTCCACTTCTATCAGTACCAATGTTGATTTGAGTATCAGCTTCAATATCTAAAGTACCGTCTGCAGAAGAACTAATTACAAGATCAGCATCTCTGAAAGCTAATTGATTCAAGCCTGTACCTGTTAAAAGTATACCTTTATCAGCTACATGTGTTAATTTTACATCTTGATCATCACCAAGATTAATAACAGCACCGTCAGCAAGAAAAAGATCTGACCAGTTGTTTGAAGCACCACCGAGAGCTGCTCCATCGTCTGTTGAAGGTTTAAGTGTTACTGCAAATTCACCGGCAGCGTTTTGTGTAAAACTGTCCTCACCGTGAATACGCTTAATAGCACCTGCAAGATGTGATAAAACACCTTGTAAATCTGTTGTTGCAATTGAACCTGTCGCAGCTGCTGCAATTTGGTCGTTGATTGCGCCTGTACCAAATGAACCGGTAATTTGACCCAATCTTATTTGTGTTCTTGAAGCCATTTGACTCCTCCTTTGTTAAATTATGTTTTACAAAACTATACTTAAACTAAATGAAAAACGATCAACAACAGGACAAAAACTCTATATCTTAAACATAACTTTAATATATGATCCTAATTATCTCAATGTTAAGATTTATATAAAATATTTTTTAAGTTCTTCATGTTTGCATCAAACTTTGCAGATTCTGAGTTTACATAATCAACAGCATACTGTGTGCCTTTAATGTCCGGGTCATAAAATTCAAAACTAAACCTTCCATTATGACCTCGAGACGCTTGTTTTAATTTAAGGCCTTTCATCATAACATACGCGGCTATGCCAATATCTGATGTTTGAAATGTGTTCATATTCATAATTATCTCACTTGTCCTTAAATTGCGTCGTTTGTTGTATAATTTGCCATAATAATTGTGTCAGCATCAGGCAAGGATGCTGTTGTAAAATATACATTTGATCCGGTAACTGAATAGTCTTGAAAAGGTGCTGACGTGATATCCGTTGCAGGCATTTGTAAAAGTCCGTTAACGTATATTGAAATGTTTTTGTTTGCTGTTGGCGTATTATCGAGTGTAAATAAAGTGTTTGTTCCATTTCCTTGCCCTAGATACTCGTTAAAAACATAATTACCGTTATTGTTAACAATAGAATAATTGCCATTTGCGCCACCATCTGTTGCAGTTAATCCTGCACCGATTGATATTGCTCGTTCATTTGACAACGATCCTGTATTTGACAGGACAAGATATGATGCTGCTGTTTCACCAGCACCTCCTCCACTACCACCGCCTACAACACTAATAATCGTATCAACAATATCATCTGCTTCCAAATCGAATCCAAAGACAATACTTCCTGCATTAGACAAGTAATAGTCTCTTTCACCTGCTGTTACTTGAGAAGAAGATCCAGTATGTAGTAATTGACCGTTTAGGTTAATATCAATTTTATTCGAATCATATTGTACGGTTGAAAAGTCTAGTCCGGAAATAACTAAATCAGAATTAGCAGAGTGCGATGCTGTTACAAAATAAGTTGTTTTTTCTCTGCCGTTGATTGATGCCGCAGTTGATGAAATTGTAATTGAATTTGAACCGGTTACGATTGTAATTCCTGTTCCTGCTTCTATGACTTTGGCATTTGGTAAAGAACCTGTTGCTGTTGTTAAAACATATTCGGCGCCCGAATCTCCAGATCCTCCTCCGCCTCCGGAGCCTCCAGACCCAGAAGAGATAACTTCTTCTGCCATTTTACCGACATAGGCAAAAGCCCTTGCAAAAGCAGGTATTTTATCTGCTTTGTAATCTTGAAGAAAAAGAATTCCATTGTAATAATCAACATTCCAGTCAATATTGTCAAGAAGAGGAATTTCATCACCTACACCTCCCCCACCGTCATCTTTATAGATTTTAACGATATAGGGATTAGGAGCTGCTTGTGAAAAGAAAGGTGGGATTAATTGGACCGTACCTAACGTTTCGTGTATTAATTTGCTATTATTAAAATATCCATTTCCTACACGAGTATTTGATGTATTGCTTGAGTAATCTGACGGGATTCTAAATTTATAGGCGTGCGGACCAGATACTTGACTGTCTTCACCTGTGTCAGATCCTGCGCCACCGTCAGGAGATGTATTGTTGGCGTCATAAGTTGTACCGGTTAGAACGTTAAGATTAAACTGGATATATTCAGCAGTTGCCGGTCCACCATTTGATGCACTTTGCAAAAGATAAAGTGTTCTTTCAGGATCTTCGGGAATTGCTTCACCAAAAATAAGTGAAGTAGCAGATTGAATATTTGAACCAATAAGTTCTTCACCATCTGTTTTTAGATTAGAAGTGTGTGCTTTTCCTAATAATTTTTTCTGTGCAAAATATGTTGCTGACGTGTTCGTTTTTCCTGCCATTAGCCGCTCCACGTCACTGATATACGATCAATATATCCTGTCCAGTCTTCGTCTGCAGATATCTTTATAACAAAATATTCTGCGCCTGATGATGTTCCATCTACAGTTACCCCATTAAATGTGCAAACGTTTGTTGCGCCATCTGCATCTATTGTAAAATCCGGATCTCCAAAAAGACAACCATCTCCATCTGAAATATTTCCTGAACCTCCTGATGCTGTACCTAAATCTAAAAAGCCTGTCTTTTCTGGTATTTTTAATTCAACGTGCACATTTCCATTTGCACCTAAAGAAGTAGTTAAAGGAACGATCGTTCCGCTACCATAAATAACTATTGTAATTCTTGCCAAATCATTTGTTGTTGGATTTAAAAACCCTCTATAAAATTCTCTTGTTGCATTTGTTAAAGTCGTATAGTTTGGATTTCCAGCCGGTCCTTCAATTGAACCGCCATCGTCATTATTTCTAAAATCTCCAGATGCGCCACCTTTAAGCGGTGACATAATATATGTGTCATAAACCAGCAACCCAGTGGCATGTTCCGGGTATGTGGCATTATTATTTATTGAGCGTTGACTATTCCAATCATAAGATCCACCTGTAATATCAGACTGTAAATCATATGAACTACTTACCAGGCGATATGTTTCATCTGTAAAATATTCATTATAGTTTGTTGATGATGTATTTGACGGAGTCCATACTAAAAGATCTGTCGCTGTTTGTGTTGATAAATCAAGTTGTGTTTTAAACGGATGTAAAAATCTCATTCCGCCTGCACAATTATACGCAGTTGTAAAACTACCAGGTAGAGATTTTGAAAGTGTAAAATTAACTGTGCCAGATACGTGCAATAATTCATTTTGAGAGTCAGCGTTCGTATTTAGCGTTTGCAACGAGTCTGTTGAGGCTGCGGTTGTTTTTGTTAATGATAAACCAGATCCGGATTGAATAATTTGGGCGCCAGTGGCATTAGAAAGATTAATAAATGAAATTGCACTCGAGCTATCTGAATAGACATTTTTATAGATATTTGATATTCTTGATAAGATACTTCCCGATGGCGATGTAAAGAATTTAACGCCTGAAGAATATGCAAATGTATCATCACCAAAGGAAGTAATTTCTACGCCTGCAGAACTCATTGCATCAGCATTATTATCATTTACCCATTCAACATAATTTGTTGCTCGAGCGCCCCAAGAACCACTATGAACCACACGTGCATAATTCCAGCCGTTTCTTTGGTCAGCTGTATGAACTCTAAACTTTCCTGTTCTATAATTTTCTAAATAATAAGGAACACCATTGTCGTATTCAGCAGGTCGCCATACGCTCAGGTCAAAAAATCCGGATCCGTTTCCATTTAATGAAGTCCCGGTTCCACTGCCAGGTTCACCAGAACCAACTAGATTATAGGAACCTGTTATTTCAACAGTGTGCACCGTATTTCCATTAACCTCGAGCGCTAAAGACCCACTGTTTGCATCTGAGAAACTATTAGCAACATAATCAGGTGATACTGCTGAAACATCTTCATTTAGATCACCTTCAACAATTCTATCTAATTGAAATACAGACTGCCTTAGGTTGTTACCACTTGTTGCAGTTTGATATAAGCCATTTAAGTCAACTGCAGAAAACCCTGCAGCTGTGGATGAATTCGTATATCCTGTTATCGACTTTGAAGTACCAAAAGAAAGATTGCAATCTGTTCCGTCGTCGTTACAATCAATGTCATCTAAGTCAGGAATTGCTGTTATTGTGCCTGTTCCAGCACCAAAACTAACCGTAATTTGACTTACGTAACCTGTCCAACTTGCATCTGCTTCAATTCTCAAACCGATATAATCATCATCTAAAATACCCGCAGTTCCTAGTGTGACATAATTTGTTGCATTGAGTGTAGAATCAAATGATAACCCTCCATTTGCTGTGTGAGCGCCATCATTATCTGCATAACTGTCCAAAACAAATTCTGTTGCCAAATCTAACCAACCAGTTTCTCGTGTTCCGTTATTTGGAAATTTCACAAAGACTCTAATTCTGCCTGAATTTAATGCTGTTGCTGCATTTACTATTGTTGTTGAAGATCCATTGATTGCAACAGTAAAATCATATTGCGTAGAACCGGTTTCATTTCTAAACCATCGATAAAATGTTCTTTGCCCGGTTTCTCCTGAATAATCAGGGTTTTCAGAAGGGCCATTTGAAAATGTGCTAAAATCACCACTGTTTAACGTATTGATTGGAGAATACAATCTTGAATTAAAAAATTGGAGACCGTTTGTATGTCCACCATTTGATGCTGTCATATGTGTTGTGGAATCCCAAACATTTCCTGCGTCTGTTAGACTAGCTTGCGTATCATAAGCACCACTTATGATTCTATAATTTTCTCTTCTAAATGTCTCGACCAACGCAGTTGAAGTATTAGACCGGTTATATATAAGGATACCTTCGTCGGATGCTTGGCCTGCGTTTGACAAATTTGACTTAAGAGGATGAGTTACACTAACACCAGCTGTAATTGAACCACTTAACATTTGAGTTGCTGTTATTGATGCGGATCCCGTTATATGCAAAGCTTTTGTATGATCTTCACCTGCTCCTGTGTCTATTGTTGGTTTAGATTGAGCAGAAATTGAAAATGACGGGCTAGTATTTAAAGATCCTCCGGTAGCTGTTGTAAAAGTGATGTTAGTTGTATCATAAATATTTCGATAAGCATTATCAACTTTAACAAGATATTCAGCAGATCCACTGGTGAAATATTCAATTCCTGACAGATGTAATGATCCTGATCCTATAAATGTTAAAGAATTATCAGCAGCTGCAAGTGCATTGGAATCAGCATCGTTAACCCATTCAACATAATTTGTTGTAATTGTTGTTGTTCCATAAACGTGCAGTACACGAAGATAATTCCATCCTTGACGTTGATCCGATGTAATTACTTTATATCGACCTGTCCTGTGTTGAAAATTAGGAAACGCTGTTCCATTATCTAGTGTTCCTGCTGCTGCAGTTGAAAAATTAGTAAAGCAAGAACCTGTTGAATTTGTAACTGCGGTTCCGCTACCTGGATCACCTGTGCCTGTAAATGAAGTAAGATCGACTGTGTGTATAACTGATCCGTTTATTTCTAACCTTAGTTCACCTTGATCTGCATTACCAAAAGAATTAGCAGGATAATTATCTCCATCAGCTGAAACATCTTCATTAAGATCACCAACAATTTCTGTTGCTCCTGCAAATATTGCTGCTCTTAAATTATTGCTGCTTACGTCAGTTTCATATAATTCATTAACGTCGACTGCTGAAAAACCTGCTGTCGTAGAAACAGAATAATATGGAGTTGCTTCGCCTCCTAAATCATTCGAGGCGCCAAAAGAAAGATAAGCATCAGTTCCATCAACATTTACATCAATGTCATCTAATGCAGGTGCAGGTGAAGGAGCAAGAAGTTTAAGTATTTCATTAAATCGGTCAATTGCAATGCCTAAACGTGTTTGTGGTGTAAAATCTGTAAATAATCCATCTGTGTAATCGCCATCTTCTGATATACCAATTGATGAGGTTAATGCTGCCCTACCACTGCCTTCATCATTTAAGATGAAACCGTCAGATGCTGCAAGTGTTGAAACTGTAGAAACTGATGTTGAGCCTGATACAACATCAATTGATCCTCCGCCACCGGCACCAGTTGATGAAATTGTAACAGCACCATTTGATCCTGTTGTTATTGATATATCTGTTCCAGCAATAAGATAAGAAGTACCATCTTCAAGGTGTGTCAAAGATCCGGAAAATGAAGGTGCTATAATAGTTCCAGAAAATTGTGAACCTGTTAATGTTGCAACAATAGAGTCATTTATTGAAAATTCACCTGCGTCTAAAATCAAGCCTGTACCCGCAGTATATAATGTATCATCATCTTGTGAAGAAATAATAATTGAACCATTTGACTGGGATGTAATTGTTATGTTATTTCCTGCAATCAAATAAGAGGATCCATCATGTAATTGAGTCAATGAACCGGTTAGCACAGGTGCTTTAAACATTGAACCACTAAAAAATGACGTTGCTTCAATTGAACCGGTCGCTCCAATATTACCAGAAAATTGTGAACCTGTTAATGTTGCAACAACAGAATCATCTATTGATAATTCAGTCGAATCAATTAAAAGCCCTCCATTAGATTTAAGATCTAGCGAAAATTCTGTTCCAATTAAGTCTAAACCATTACCTGCTGTATACTCTGTATTTGTATCAGTCGAAGAAAAAAGGATTGATCCATTTGATTGAGTTGTAATTGTTATATTATTACCAGCAACGAGATAAGAAGTTCCATCCGTCAATCTTGTTAATGAACTAGATAAATTTGTAACAGATAATGTATCAGTTGTTTTATTAAAAGTAAAATTAGCGTCTGAACCGAAAGATGAACCCCCATCATTAAATTGAACTTGTGTGTCAGAACCCGCTACAATTTCTGTTGAATTCATTATTGAATTAATAGTAATTGAACCATTAGATTCGGATACAATTGTTACATTATCTCCTGCAATAAGATAAGAAGTTCCATCCTCAAGTTGAGTTAAAGATCCGGAAAATGCAGGAGCCTTTACCGTGCCTGAGAAATCGGATCCTGTTAGTGTAGCTACAATAGAATCATTAACTTGAATTTGCGTTATGTTGAATTCTAGCCCTCCGCCTTCTTTAAGATCGGCTTCAAATAATGTATCTCCGACTAATCTTATACCGTCGCCGGCATTATACTGACTATTTACAGAACTTATTTTTATAGCACCATTAGACTGAGATGTAATTGTTGTTGACCCAGATGCAATAAGATACGAAGTACCGTCTGTTAATTGTGTTAATGAACCAGAAATATTTGTTACTGACAAAGCGTCATTTGCCTTATTAAAAGTAAAATTAGAATCTGTCCCTAATGCAGAGCCACCATCATTAAATTGAACTTGTGTATCAATTCCTGCAGCTCCTGGGGCAACGCCAGATGCAGTTATTGTAATTGAACCATCAGCATTAGTTATAGAAATATTTGTTCCAGCAGTTAAAGTTGATGCAGCAGGACCTGATGTACCTCCAATTAAAAGAGATCCGTTTGTCGTCATAGGCTCAGCAATCAAAGTATCTGTGCCGCTATCTTGAGTTATAATAACAGATTTATCTGAAAAAGAAGTTGAATTTGTACCACCTTGAGAAACATCTAAACCTGTTACTGACAATTGTCCTGAACTTGCTGAAAGACCAGAACCAGCTATTCCAGAGACAAAATCTGCGATTGTGTCTTTTTTTGTCGCATTATCGTTTGCGTCAATGAAAATTATACTATCATTTGCAGTGTTAATAGCGGTATCTGATAATTCATTTAAATCTGTTACTAATTGATTACTTGATACACTTATGCCGTTCCCGGCAACAGCTGTTAAAAAGTCTCCTATTGTATCTTTTTTAGTTACATTGTCATCTGCATCAATAAAAGCAATAGAATCAGCGCCTACAATTGTTCCTATTGACAAACTATTCAAGTCAGCTGTCAATTGCCCAGAATCAGAACCTATACCTGAACCTGCTTGAATTGCTGCCAAATTAGATATTGTAGTCCTTTGTTGAGTTGAGCCATCTGAATCGAGGGTTGCTAAACTATCTAATAAAGTAGGGGTAACAGCAGACAATTCACTCAAATCTAAGTTGACAGTTACACCACCAGAAGATCCACCTCCGGAGAGCGCAGTACCGGCAGTCACACTAGTTATAGTACCGCCACCAGCAGAACCATCTAAGGCTATTGTTACTGCCCCATTTGAACCGGTTGTAATTTCAACTCCGCCACCAGCAATCAAATAAGAAGTACCATCGGGTAATTGCTGTAGGGTACCGCTCAAACCATTGTAAAACCTAACTTTTTCAGCAAACTCAGGATAATCAGAAAGACCAAAATCAACTTCGTGTGGAAAAATTAGTTTTCTTATTTTTCCTGTTTTGTTGTTTTTTACAACAATTTTATCGTTTTTAAAGTATTTTTCTCTACTAACTTTAGGCATTGCGCACTCCTAGCCTAAAATATTTTTGAAGGAATACACAAGATACTTTAATACACGACGAACTGTACGCTAACATTAATGACTCAACAGACTTAAACTTTAACTTGATAAGTTACTAAACTTATCTATTAATTATTACGCTAATTATTTAATTTCATTAAGTAATTTTTTAATGTCTAATCCAGCACAATCAATTTTCTTTTTTGTTACGTGGTAATGACTAACAAATCCTTTAAAAGTACCTGCTGCAACTTTTCTATCTACGTTAGAAGATGTATTACCAGAATTGTCTGTAGGACATTCATATGGTATACCTGTTGCATCATGTACGGCCTTCCATAAAGCTTGTAAAGCCTGAATTTGTTTAGGGTAAAACCAAGTAAATGGCTCCAAAGTTTTCCCATGAACTTTGGCTCCTGATATTATTGGTCGCTTTCCAAATCCTTTTTTCTCATACCAAGGCTGATATTTAGGATAATAGGCGTTTGCAATTTCAACCCCTATGGATCTATGATTTACTTTTCTTGTACTGCCATGCCATGCTGCATGATTTGTATCGAGCAATTGATATATCGTTCCATCATTGTCAATGCAAAAATGGACTGAGACGCCCCTATTGTTTAATACTCTTGCGCATGATTTAGAGTCTAAACAGACGTCCCAGTGATTGACAAACATGTTAATTTTGCGTTTTTCAAAATATGGAGTATAAGCCTTTTCAATTTTAAGCCCGTTAGGCTCGGACCATAAAACAACTTTAGGCCATTCAATAGGAATAAAATTACCTTGATGGACAATAAAATTTTCTTCTTTGTCAGGAATTAAATCAGGTTCATAATCATCTATCTTGGATAATCTTTCAGCCATAATCCTTCTATGTGTCCCGGGACCACATAAACCATCTGCAGTTATTCCTGATTTTTTCTGCCAGTCTCTAATTGCCTTCACAAGTTTATTGTCAAAATCACTACATCCAAACCATTCAGGTGTCCAACCTAATTTGGCTGCTGATGCTTCATTATAAAATACTTTATCTATTGCCATGCTATCTCCTATTTAATTCTTTGCTTTAACATGTATATATATCTCTCATATTGATTTGCCATTGATGCCAAGAGATCGTCAAAACCGATAGAAAAATCATGACTGTTTTGTATTCTGTGGTAGAAATCTTCTAAATGGCTTAAGTGAAAACCTAAGACATGTAAAGATATGCCAGCAATTTCATCATCGCTTCTATTTGCAGGTGAGTCAAAATTGCATACCATCTTTGATGCTAGTTTAGATATAATAATAGGACAGGCTAATTGTTCTTCATCATAAAGACCAATGCCTTTTTCAACTAAAGAGTCTAAATCATCACCAAGTAATTCATATATTTTTGAATATAAAATATTGTGGTCTCCCGCAAACCCTTTGCCTTTAGTGACATGATGAGCAGCGTGAAACCACATTTCAGTTGCTTTTGTACAAGCAATGTAAGTTAATAATAAATCAGAAATCATAATTCCTCCTTTCTAATATAATTAGGAGGATTTAATCATTTTATTATGAAAACTGCATTTCAACTTTGATATTAATATCAAATTTTGGCATTCTAAGATGATTTGCTAAATTCCATTCTTTTGCATCTTTTGGTGCAACATAAAGATCTGCATGCCCTATTTCATGTACTTTATTTTTAAAGAAATCATCAGGTTGCCCACAGTTACGTGCCATCATTTCATAAACCTGATCGTTTAATCTTTCCGATTCTTTTGCATTTGCCTTAATTTCTTCAATTTTTCCAATTGCCCCAGATGAAACATCATGAATCATAACAGTTGCGTGAGGATCCATGTATCTTCTGCCTTCTTCACCAAAAGAAAATAAGATGGCGCCGCAGCTCATTGCTTTACCTTCAACAATTGTTGCAACAGGAAGACGTGAAGCCTTAATTGCGCCAATCATTCTCATTAAACTGTATACTTGGCCGCCGTATGAGTCAATTACGATCGGTATAATTTCTTGTCCTGTACAGTGTGCAAGAGACATATTAGTGCAAAACTCTTGTGCACTTTGTTCATCAAATTTATTTACCCGAATAATAATTGGGTTATCTCTTAATTCACATTCTTTTATTCTTTGATCTGTATTAAATGTCCAAAGCATTTTTACTCCTTTATTATAATTTTATTATATACAAAAAAAGGCACATTTACATGTACCTCAAAATTTTATTAGCTGTTACCTTATCCGCATTTAGAACTACCACATGCCTTGCACATTTCACAACCTTCTTGATAAACTATACTATCTTCTGCCCCACAATTTTGGCAAACTTTTTTACTTGATTTAGTTCCGTCCTGAATATACGTTTTTAAACATCTAGATATTACCTTGCTAAAAGAGAACAAGTCAGCATTTTTATCCTTTTGCATTTGCTCAACAAGAAATTGAACAGGAACGCCATGGCGAAGAGATGTTGAAATAACACGTGTATAACCCGCATGATTGGGATTGTCAAATACAGAAACTACATCTTTAATAGAAAGTTCTTCGTCTCCTTCTCCAACTGTTAGATCATATTTGCTATTTGTAGTTTTAAATACACGCTTTGTTAACGTTCCTTTAGATAGCTTCCGTGGTATTTCTATAAGCTTTGCTTCACCGCCTAATACCTCATAAGGCTTACCTTCTAAAAGTCCTACCATAACCACCCAGCGTTCACCTTTAACGCTTGTATGAAAGATGTCACAATCTAAAATTTCAGGTCGTTTTGGTGCTTGTCGTTGTTCAAATTTTGTTTCTTTCTTTTCGTCTGCTGAAACAAGAACACCTGAGCGAGATCCGTCACGATAAACTGTTATGCCTTTACAACCAGTTTCCCAACCTTTCATATATACTTGCTTAACAGTTTCTACATCGATATCGTTAGGAAGGTTGGTTGTATTTGAAATGGCGTGACATACCCATTTTTGTGCTGCGGCTTGAAGATCTACTTTGGACACCCAATCGATCTCATTTGCAATTGCTTTATAATAGGGACTATTCTGAACAGCTGCATCTATTTCAAGATCATTATACATTGCATGATCCATCCACTCTTTGAACTTATGATGATACACTAAAAACTCTGTCCATTTATCACCTAGGTCATCAACAAAAGTTACTTCTTCATTATTCTGAACCTTCTTACGACGCTTATAATAAAGCATAAAAGCAGGTTCAATACCACTTGTTGTTTGAGTCAAACATGAAACAGAACCGGCAGGTGCTGTTGTTGTATTTGCAATATTTCGTCGTCCATATTTTTTATAATCTTCTTGACGCTCAGGAAGTAGATTTGAAATAATTCTTTGAAGAAACGGATGATCTTTTTCTTTTTCGTGCATCCAGCAAGTAAATGCTCCACGTTCTTTTGCTAATTGGATTGACGCTTCATATGAGTTCAAAGCCAACCATTTGTAGATTTCTTCAGTTGTCTTAATTGAGAGTGGATCTCCGTATTGTTGATTTAACATTGCAATACAATCACCTAATCCGGTAATTCCTAATCCGGTTCTTCTACCTATACCGGCTGCTTGTTTTATTTTGTGCCACAAAGAAAGTTCTACTTCTTTTACATTATCAGGTTCAGGATCCCTACGTATCTTTTCCATGATCTTGTCAATTTGTTCAATTTCAAGATCGATCATGTCATCCATAAGCCTTTGAGCCTTTTGAACAATGTCGGCAAATTTACCCCATTCGAAATAAGCTTCTTGTGTCCATGCATTTTGAACAAAAGATGTAAGATTAACAAGCATTAAACGACATGAATCATAAGGAGAAAGTATAATTTCACCACATGGGTTGGTAGAAACAGAACCAAAACCTTCTTTTGTATAAATGTCAGAAGGTGTATTGCGCTTTGCAGTGTCCCAAAATAAAACACCGGGTTCGGCTGATGCATGTGCGGACTCAATTAATGCATCCCAAACTTCTTTAGCTTCTACATAGTTTTCAACTTCAGGTTCGATTTTATTTTCAACAGGCCATCTTTGTTGGTATTTGTGATCGCCTTTAACAGCGTCCATAAATTCATCAGAAACTCTGACAGATATATTTGCACCTGTTACTTTTTTAAGATCGCGTTTAATCTTAATAAAATCCATAACTTGAGGGTGATGAACTGAAATTGACAGCATTAATGCACCACGCCGGCCGCCTTGTGCAACTTCGCGGCATGAATTAGAAAATCTTTCCATAAAGACTTCAATACCGTCTGTTGTTTTTGCAGCGTTAGAAGTATTAAGGCCTTTTGGTCGAATTGTAGAAACATCAAACCCTACACCACCTCGTCGTTTCATAATTTGAACTTGCTCTTGATCTGTTGTTAAAATACCTGCATAGCTGTCGTAAGGTTCTTTAATTACAAAACAATTTGATAAAGATTGTATTTTTGATTCGTTACCAATACCGCTCATTGGTGAGCCTTGAGGCACAATATATTTAAAATCTTTAAGTAACTGATAAATTTCTTCTAGATCCATACCGTTAGGATATTTTCTTTCAATCCTTGCAAATTCCCTAGCTAATCTTCTATGCATATCATCTGGGTTTGATTCTAAATAATTTCCTTCTGCATCTTGTAGTGCATATTTGCCAGCAAAAACGCTGGCTGCAAGTTCATCGCCTTTGAAATACTCAAGGCTGGCTTGATATACTTGATTGTAATCGTACATCTATTTTTCTCCGATAAGTTATTTTCCTGTTATTTCTTTCCATTTAGACTTAAGCATGTCTTTGGTGCCTGTATGCGCGGATTCTACCATGTCCAATACAGAAAGTGAATTAGGATCGTCAATTATTTCAAAATGACTTCTTGCCGTATCAATCCTGATTGGGAATAGAATTCCGTCTTGTCCCGCACGATTTTTTGCAACGAACAGGCGTGCAGCTCCTGTTGCTTTTTCTAATTGTTTGCGTGATATTGAAAGAACAACGTCGGCAACCATAGCTTTTCCATATGCTTCAGACATATTGCCAAGTCCTACAACTTCTTTATCAGAGGCTTCTCTATTTGCTTGCGATGCTGTCCAAATTGGTATTTTTAGTTCCATCGCTAAGTTTCTTAATTCCTCATAAATCAACTTAAGTTCATGACGCAAAGAATCATATTGACGTGTTGACCTCATAATATCCGCATAATCAATTACAATTAATCCAGGTTTAAAGTCTCTCATTGCCAATTTTTCTAAATGATTTTTAATAGTCACGATACTTGCTGATCCAGTTGGGTATTCTTTAATTATCAATCGACCGTAATCATTACCTTCATACCTACTCAAAATTTCATCTTTTTTCTCGATCACATCAGTTGAGTTAATACCACAAAGGTGAGAGTCATATCGAACACCTACAGCTGTTTCAGTTAGCTCGAATGTATAATGCAAAACATTTTTGCCTCGCTTCAGAGCTTCAGCACCACAGTGAACCAACCAGTGAGATTTTCCAACTCCTGTTGGTGCTGTTATAACTCCAATTTCACCACGTGCAAGACCTCCATTTAAAACTTCTTTTTTGTCCAATGCATCAAGTCCTGTTGGGCAGCAAATACGAGTTAAACGAGTAAAACGTGCTTCATAATCTTCAAAGAAATCATGACCAATTGTAGCAGGTGTACCTTTAGAAACAGCATCTTTCATGATACTCAAAACCGACTCATAATTTTCTGCTGTGATTGCTTGTACGCAGTCTTCTAAAGCTTGACGTAATACTTGTTTTTTGCAAAAATCAAGAGTTTTTTCTTTAACAAATTCTAAATCACCTTGATTTGGCGAATTTTTAACACGTGAAAGATATTCAATTACTTGCTCACGTAAAACGACGTCATCTCCTGTTGTTAATTCATCTCTAATAATAGAAACAAGAAGCTGCATTGTTGGAAAATTCTTATATTTGTGATAAAAATTAAAATGACGATCACAAAGATAAGATAGATACTTTAATTCAAAGTATTCAGGGGTCATTACTTCAATCATTTGCGCAGACCATGTGTGATCTGTTAACATTGCTTGGAAGATTTTTTCTTGAAACGTTCTTCCATATTTGGAAAAATAACTTTCCACATGGTCGGGGGTCATATTCATATTTTTACCTCAATAATCTATTATAAATTATTTTTGTGTTGTAGACGTCAATGCTATTAATTGCATTTTCATTTAGTAGTTTGTGTATGTTTATATTATTATATGTTTTTTGATGGTTTTCAAGTTTTTGTTCAATCTTATTTACTTGGTAATGTGCCAAATTGTCAACATCTAGATTAATAACTTTAAAATTTCTTTCAATCATATCTTCATTTTCTTTAATTGATTTATATATTTTCTTTTTTGATTTTTCCATTTTAACAGAATTCTCAATAAAAAGTTCAAATCGATTCGAATCAAACTCAGGATTTTGAAATAGATGACCGTATTCTCTAACTAAAGTCTTAAATCCTGCACCTGGAACTCCTGGGATATTATCTGAATTATCACCAACAATTGCCTTTGCCAATGCAAAATTTTGTGGATGTATTCCGAATTTATCAATTACAAACTTTTCATTAACAAATGTCTTGAGTGTAGGTGAATAAATTATCGTCAAATTGTCAAGCAGCTGATAATAATCATGATCAGAGGAAAGGATTACCTTAGGCCTGGATTTAAAACGATATTTACATAGGTATCCAATAACATCATCGGCTTCGGATCCCTCTACATACAACTGTGTGATCGGAAAGTTATCTAGAAGTTTTATCAATGTTTTAATTTGATAATTTCTATTTTCCATTGTATCGGGTATATCATCATAATATCGATTCAACTTAACCGGACGAGATTGACGCTTATAATCTTTATACACTGCTTTTTTTCTAATAGAACCGCCACCTTCCCAAATAACATAAACATCTGTGGGATTGCATTTGTCAATTAACTTTGTCATGTTATTGTAAAATCCTACAATGCCACCGACTTGTTCGCCGTTTTTTGACATTGCAGGATTCGCAACATAATGTCTTATAAAAAGATTGTATGCGTCTATTATAAGACATCTATTCATTATCAAACATTTCCTGTTGTAATGCTTCTAATTCTGCTAATGATTCTGTATCGATATCAACGCCGTCAGTTGTTGTCATAACTTTTACCATTGCTTTTTCTACTAACTGATCTAAATAAGGTTTGTAATCCGGATCTTTCATTAGTTCATTAAAAGCTGTTTTTCTAAATTTTTTCTCAATCAAAACTTCACCAGACTCGCAACAAACAACTTGAAAATTCTTCCATTGACCACTTCCTGACACCTTGATTGATTTATTATTAATTATCTCTTCGCCATGCTTTCTTAACAAATCAAAAAGCTCTTCGTGCTCAACAATCCCTTTTCCAAAATGTATTTGAAACTTTGCAACCCGGAAAGGTGGTGCAACCTTATTTTTTATTGTTTTTGCTGATACATTAATACCAATTACATCATCACCATCTTTAATCGGTTGTCCTGCGCCTAATTTAATCCGGATCGAACTATGAAATGGAATTGCCTTACCACCTGGTGTCGTTGTTGGATCACCATACATTACACCTACTTTAGTTCGGATTTGATTAAGGCATATCAAAAGTGAATTAGTTTGCCCAATAACACCTGTTATTTTCCGCATACCTTTTGAAATTGCCCGGGCTTGAAGTCCAATTGATTCTTTGTCATAATCACCCAACAATTCAGCTTTTGGTGAAGTTGCAGCAACAGAATCCCAAATAATTGTAACGGGAACGTCTTTATCAAGAGCTTTTGCTTTTAAGATTGTTTTTTCTGCTATTGACAACACCTCTTCAGTACAATGTGTATCAACATAAACAAAACGAGAAGAAACATCTACCCCTAAAGCACGAAGATTATCAACTGATGTTGCATTTTCTGTGTCGATATAAACAACAATTCCTCCCATTTGTTGGGTCGAACGAGCTAGTTGTGTTGCTATATGGGACTTACCAATTGAGGGAGGTCCAAATATTTCTACAATACGACCTTCAGGTAAACCGCCATCTTTTTGATTGGCACAAATATAATCTAACATTTGACTACCAGTACTGATCCAACGTTTAACATGGGTTGGGCTATCATCAACTGCAAGATTATAAGCTACTCTTGCTCCTTTTTCTTTATTGAGAGACTTAATTAAGTCTTTAGTAAAATCATCACTTGGCATGTATTCTCCTTTATCTATTAACATAAAGAATTATACATTATTCCGGAATAATTTTCAATATAAAAATTTTAAACTTTTCCGTCTAAGGGTTTCATCAAGTTCTGATCGATCCACATTATAATAATCTGAAGATTGTGAATCTACAACTCTAGAAAGTTTAGTTTTTCCAGAAACATCTAGCCCGCTTAAGAAAGTATTCCAGAGGCCTCCTGTTAATTTTACCCACCAATCAGCCTTCATTAATTTTTCAGGAGATATAAGCGTTTTAATAACGCTGTCTGCATTTTCTGCAGTAACTTTTGCTGCTACTTGACCTACTTCTTCAGTTATTTCACCTACTGTTTGTGTTGTTATATCGTCAGCAAGTTTAAGTGATGCTTCTTCTGCTTCTTTTGCAGCTGTTCTTGAAAATGATGCTTTTAAAGTTCTTCTTTCCAAAACTTTTGCTTGTCGGCCTAAATTATTATTCATTTTACCAAAAATAGATTTAAAAATACCTTTATCAGACAATTGTTTGGCAATATCTCCTGTCATTTCTCTTGCATATACTTTACCATTTTTTGCTACTGCCCTCACCATAATTTTACCTTCTTCTTCTACTATTTCTTTAATTACAACTTTAGATCCGCCTTTCGTAACGGCTTGACCAGTTATCTTTAAATTCCCAAAATTTATAGTTTTTGCCGCTGATGGTAACTCTTTAATTGCAGATGATATACTTGTTTTTGATATAACAGCAATATCTTGTGCTGTTTGAAATAGTCCTTTATATATTTTTGTTACAGATGCGTATGTTGACTTATTTTTTATTCCAACCCCTGCTAATTTTTCTCCTGCCTTAAATATTTCTCTTTGTACTAATTCAATTGCATCACCACTAGCGTTTTTTCCTATACTGGCAGCTTCTTGACTCATTTTTGACATTACTACATCAAACTCACCAAGAAGTTTTTCTCCAGCTTTGTGAATTCCTTTGGCACCAGATTTTCCTTTTGTTGTGGCTTTTGCTGCTGTTTCGAAAGCTTCATCTAAATAACCTAATTGACGTGCTGCGGCCGCTAGCTCATCACTTTCTTTTGCTAAAGCTTCTAAAGTTTCTTGTGCTGCCTTTTTTTCAGCTTGGGTAGTCGCAACTGCAATTGTTGTCAATGCACCAGTACCTACTTTATCAACACCTTCTTTTACAGCTACTTCTGAAACTTCTGCCATTGTTTTTGTATTCTTAATAATTATATCTTTTAATTTAGACCCACCCGCTAGGAAGACTTCTAATAAATTATCAACTATACTACTTAATTTAGGACCAATAACAGGTATTTTTCCTAAATATTTTGTTGCAGCACCATCTTTCATTCCTTTTAATAAGTCTTTGGCATAATCTAAATATTTCGCGCCGCTAGAAGCAATTTCAGCACCTTTTTTAAGGGTTTCTTGATTTGTGATAATTTCTTCCCCAAGTTCTTTCATAGCGTTTACTGTTCCTTGTTCAATTACTTCCTTGGCCCCTTGTTCTACTGCTTCTTTACCAAATTTTGCAACCACATTAGAAACACCTCCTGTTGCAACAGACAATAAAGATTTTGAAGCGACTCCTTTAAAGCCTTTAAAGAAATCAAATACCTTTTTTGCTGCTGCAGCAAAAGCTGCTCCAACTCTTGGAAAGACAGCAGCAGCTGCAAATAAAACTGATATTCCCTGTATGAATATTTCCAAACCATCTTCAGCTCTAACTGCTTGATATAACTTATATCCATAATACAATAATCCTGCTATAGCAATACCACTACCTGCTATTTCAAAACCCGGCAAAGGAATTAATCCTAACATTGGACCGAAACCAAAAAGCATATCTAATGCAAAGTCTGATATCTCATGAAGTCTAATTTTTTGACCTTTAAGCTCTATATCATTGCTTAATACTTGACTTACTTTATGCTTAGAATTGGTTAACTGACCTGAGTATACTTGCTCTCTTAATATTCTTGCAGCATATTTAACTTCATTTAAGTTTTCCTGCGCAAAATTAATAATTTCTTTTATATCTTCTTTTGGCGCAAAATCAAATATAGACAGGCTAGTTATTCCTTTTTCATATCTTTCTTCTATTACTTTTTGCGCAAGATTGTGTCTTGCTTCAGTCAACATCTTTCTTTTTATTTGTTCTCTTAATAAACGTCTATCGATACTATTTGCAGTGACATTATTCATTTGTTTCTCTTTTTTAGTAATCTATCACTACATAAATATAAAAATGGGGAAGTATTTTCATACTTCCCCGAAAAAAGATTAATCTTTTATTGATTGCTTATTTATGACATCAAGTCTGCGAATGCATCGTCTAAGTCATTATAAGATTTTCCGCTTCCACCGCCTGATTTAGGTGTATCATCATCGTTAGAAGTATTACTTCCAAACTTTTCAGTACCTTCATCATCTTCGTTGTCGCCATTGAGCCAGTCATTTACAATTTTACTAAGTTCATCGTAAGACTTTGTTTTAAATATACCTTTAATGTCAGGAATATTAGTCATCCATTCCTTTGCTTTTGATGTATCATCAGATAGTTTTGTTGATCGTCCACGAGGAAGAATTTCTGTTTTTGCCCATTGTTGACCGGGTGGTTTAGAACAAATTACTTTAATATCACGACCTGATTTGGGGTCAGTGATATCTCCGTAATCTTCGTCAAGCATAATACCAAGAAGTTTTTGATAAACAAGCTTTCCAAAACCCCAAAGCTGTACACCTTTATCTTCTTCGCCTCTTACAACTACTGCAGCATAAACTCGCATTTTAGGATACAATTTCTTTGCCATTTCATAGCTTTCTTTTGTACCTTCATCACGAAGTTTGTTAATTAATTCTTGAACTGGATCTCTTTCACCAAATTGAGATGGTGCCAAAAGACCACGTTGCCCAGGAATATTGTAATAAAACATCAACTCTTTAAAGGGTTGACCGTCATTATCTGGAAAACTCATAAGACGAACATTATATTCTTCATCTGGTTGTGGTTTCCACATTACATTTTGTGATTTATTGTTTCCGCTGAGTCGTTCTAGTTTGCGCTTGATAGCTTCAAAATCAATAGCCATGATTTTTCTCCGTTTTAATGTTTAATTTGCAATTGTTAATGTTTAATTTTTAATTTTTAATTGCTTAGCAATTATATAGTGTGTGTGTGTAAGGTACAAAATTATTTTAATCTATTTGAAGTTTTTTGATGATAAGCTTCCAATATTCTCATTCTTTCAATTTGTTCTTTTTGAAGATATTCTGCTGATGATATATTTTTTCTTTTTTCGTCACCAAATGGACCGGTTGCACCAACAACAGCCGCAGATCCTGAAAACTCTTCTAAATTAACTTCTTCATATGATTCTTCTTCAACTTCTTCTGACTCAACTTCAGATATATTTTCTAAAGTTTCTAATAATGAATATTTGTTTTCTTTTTTAACTCTAGCATTTAAAATTTCTTTTATCATGTCATCCTCTTGCTCTAATAATTCTTCTTCTTCTAAACCGGCTTCTTCATTTGAATTAGCCACAACTTGCATTCTTCTACTATTTGAAGTATCAGCATTTCCTATAAATTGTCCATTATAACCAATTGGAAATTTAGTTGACGTTCCTGGGTATTCTGCAGGTGATCTGCCTACGTTTAAATTTAATTCTTTTAATTTTTTCATAATATTAATTATCTCCTAAACTCTTAATTGATACTGGGATTTCTATATTTGATATTGACTCTTTTATTGTATTAATATCTATTTTTTGATAATCAGAAACAATAATCGCGTCATGAATTACTCCGTGCAATTCGATTGATGTATTTTTATTTAAATATTCTCTAAATGCTAAACAACAATAATCAGCTGCAGAAGATTGAATCCAGTGATTTACTAAATTGTTTTTTGAGAATAAAGGACGTCCATAATAATTCTCAATATAACCTTTTTCTTTATATTCTTTTTCTAGACTATTTGAAAAATTATCAATATCGAATATTTGTTTTATTTCTTTTATTTTCTTAACAGGTATTTTAGATATTTTTGATACTGTTATTTCATTTGCACCATAAATTATTGAAAGTACGCCTCTTTTAAAGCTTGATCTTTCACACTCAATATTTAATTTTTTCATTAAAAAATTATAAACATCTGATCCATTAAATTCTATTCCTTTACTTTTTAAATAAAAATTAGGTTCGCAAGATTTAAAGTCTATTTCTTGAATGATCTTTTTATCATCTTTATGTTTTAATCTATTTCTATCTTCACTTTTCATTGTTAAAAAATTAGTACCACCAATTACTTTTAGTCTTCCTGTCGTTGTATTGTGATCATAAATAGTTGGTTTACAATTTTCTAGTGTTATAATCTTTTCAAATAATTCTAGTCTTAATGGTAAAGTTTCAAAAAAATATCTAGTAATGTAATTTTTAGACTTTTCTATTTCTTCTTTTAGGTATTTCAAATAAATATTTTTATTTTTTACGTTAATTAAACGATTCACATCCTGTTTTGATGCATTCAAAGAAGTTAATAATTTATCAAAATATTGTTTTTTGTTTTTAATTTGTTTCAGATTTAACAATCTGTTTATTTCGTTTATTTCGTTTAGGGATAATATATTTTTTTTGTTTCCTATTACTAGTGTGTTATCTGAGAAATTGTATCCTTTAGTTATTTTTATACCAATATTCATAATAGGTTTTATCCAGGTCATGTTGTTTTTGTTTCAGAGTTTTCTTCTATTACTTTGACTGCAGTTTTAAGTTTATTTGCAAGATTTTTCCTCGTACTAGATATTGCACCTTGCGCAGTTAAAGTTAAACTTAAACTAGTCATAAACATACCTGAGTTTACACTGTGTGTTATATTATTTACAGTATAAACATTATCTAAATCAGTTCCGGTTCCAGTATCTACAAATATCTGAGTTCCTCTATCAATAAAAGGACATCCTAATATTTCTAAACTAATTGATGATGGGTTAATTGAAACTTCTTCTTCTGGACCTACTCTATTTTTTGCTCCGCCCGCGGCTCTCTCGTCTGCTTGCCTTCTAATCATTATCAGTTTTGAAACTTTATCGCTAGTATTACTTGAAACTGATAATGATTTTATCACAGAGCTTGATGCACCCCATGTAACGTTAGGATAGCTTCTTTTAACATAATATTTAAGTTCTCTTGTAGGTATCTTACTAACAAGTTTTGACGACTTAGTATCTTCTCTTACTATTTTTACTTTATCAGTATCATTTGCAACATGAGATAAGTTTCCTGTTAAAAAATTTGCAACATCATCATTTAATATTTTGTTTAATAACTCTCCACGAGGATTTCCATTCGATCTAGTATCATAAACATGAATTCTTAATATTTTTTTATCATCCAAGTATCCGTCTTCATTTTGCTTTTTGATTGCACCAAAAAAGAAATTTTCAATTGTTGACGCGCTTTTAGCTGAAATTTCCGGATCAATTGCAGGCAAGACTTCCATATGCATTTGCAAATTAGGTAAAACTAACTCATTAGAATTTTCAGCAGGCAAATTATCATTTTCATAAAATTGTGCTATTTTTTCTTTTGAGCGATTTCTAAAAGCTTTTTTAAGACTTAATTTATAAATTGCTTCTTTTTTCTCTTCAGTCAATTCTTTGTTTTTACCTTTTGCTTCTTCTTCGGGAGTTAATTTTTCTTGATTATCTTTTAAATAATCATCGATTGCTTCCTGTTTTTTCTTTTCTTGATCTTCTTTTGAAAGCTTTTCGTTTTCTTTGTCAAAGTCAAAAGTTTCTCCGATGCCATAAGTTTTTAAACCTGTGTCTTCAAAAAGATTTGCTAAAAAATTAAACATACCTTTTACAGAAATATTTCCTTCATTTTTAAATCTTTCATCAATAGCATTACGAACAATGCTATATTCAATAGGTAAAGATGCAGTTGTAAATCTTCTAGCTCCACCTGCTCTATTATTAATCGGATAAAAGAAAACTTGAACATCAGCAAATTCACAAGTTGACATCATTGGTAATGCACAATACATTAGCACTAATTTTCCAAAGCTTATTGTTTCACTAAATCTTAAACCTAAATCATCTAATACGTTTGCTTCATCTGGTGCTTTTGTCAAATCTCCTGAATTCATTATTTTATTTTGAAAAGCTGTGTTTGTTGTTTCTAAAAGGTCAAAATCTTCGGTCAATCTTGCAATTGCAATTTTATCTTTTATTAGCTTGGATGTGTACAAAGATCTTTCTTTTGAAGATTTTTTAAGTTCATCCTCATTAATTAAACTAATTAATTCACTTGCGTTTTTAACTTCTTTTGATTCATCATTGACATATCCCAATGTTTTCAACACTGTATTTAACTTGCTAATGTTTGATTTATCTGATTCTAACTCAGACAAAACTTTTTTATAATCTTCAGACTTTACTACAGCTGTTTGTGAAGTAATTGCTGTCCTTATTATCTTCATTTGTTTAAGCACTTTTTCTTGAGGAGAATTTTCTATTGGCTGATTGGTATTTGATTCTTTTTCAATAATGTCATTAATAATTTTATTAAGCTTTTTATTAATAAAATTGAGCGGAGAATAATAACCTGCTGCAGCAGATACGTCTGACATGAACTCAAATCCAGCAGAAGCTAATTGAACTTCAATATTTACAGAATTATTTTGAAATGAAAGATTTGACCCTAGCAAATTATAAAACTGGACATCTCTCATTGCATTTAAAAATTTACCTATTTCGTTTTTACTAGTCAAAGGATTACCATCTGGATGACTCCAACCAAATTCTACCCTTATGCTAGTACCTGATAATTGATTTAAACTAATCAAAGGTGCAAAATCTTGCAATCGACTTCTATCATGCAACACCAAAGACATACTTCCTTTTCTGGAGGAAACCATTCCATATCCCATGCCAGCAATCGTGACCTGAAAAGAGTTTAAAGTTAATAAAGGAACAATAGGTTCTAAAAATCTTTGGTCCCCTATAGAATTTTTATCTGAAGTTGTGTAGTTTTTAAATATATTGTCTGCATTTACGCCTTTATTAATATTTCCATTTGCCATGGTCTGTGGGGATGTAAAAATCGACATAAAACTTGAATCTAGACCACTTTCTCTTGGAGCTCCATTTAATCTTTTTGCATTAGATATTGCACCTTCAGATAAAACAAATTCTCCGTTTTCTTGTTTAATAAATCGCATATGATATTCATGATTTAAAAACCTTTTTTTGTTTTTTGACTTGTTTTTATGATATACAGTAATATCTAGATAGGGAGTACATCTTGACATTTCAATAGGAGGAATTCCATTTAGAAAAAGACTCAAGTAATCTTTTGATTTTCCAGACCTTTGAATACTTTGGTTGCAAAAAACATATGCACTCATTGCAAAATTAGGATTTTTTTGATTTCCTGATTGATCATTATTAATCGGTAAAGAAACAAGTACTGCAGAATTTGAACTGATTACTTTTCCTGAGTTGTCTTTTACTTCTTCTGTTTGTCTTCCTGGGTTTTCTAAAATAAAATTATCAATGTCTGCAATATTGACATTGTCAGTTCTTAAAGAACCATTATTTGATTTTGCAACAGCATCTTTTCTTGCTTGAATTAGTTTTTCTTTTGCATTTTGAGATGTGTTTTTTTCTGCATCTCTTTTTTTAAGTGCTGACTCTATTTCAGAAACTTTTAAATCTAAATCTTTTGCAATTGCTTCTTTTTGATCTGGCTTTAATTCATTAAATTTATCGAAAGTGTTATATTTGCTTTTTAGCTTATCAATTTTTGATTGTTTTTTTCTATCTTTTTTCTCTTCTTCAGTTAAATCTGATTCTTTTTTTGAAGCTTCTGTTGGTGTAAATATTAATCCTCTTTCTGATACATCATTAAACGGAGATGTACTAGTAGTGATTATACCTGTACTAGGCGTTAAATTCAATGGAGCATCTATAATACTATTGATTAACTTTTTTTGAGTTAATATTTTTAAACTTTTACCTAATAATAAAGCTTCTTCTGATGAGGTTGCATTATCACCTAATTTTGATATATCAATACCATTATATATTTTACTTTTTGATAAATAATCTTTAGTTAGATATGCTCCATTTGCAGTATCTAATATTGCATTTAAAGCTTGTTCAATTAGGCGTATCTGCTTTTGTTCTTCAGACATGTTGTTTTTTGTTCTGCTTTCTTCACCTGGTTTTAATAATGCTTTTAATTCTGAGTCTGGTGAAAACTTGTATAAAGTATTATCTCCTCCAATTCCCGCTATATAACCTTCATATTCTTTTGCTATTTTTCTAAGAATATTGATTCTTACATTAGGGTTGTTTGAAATATAATCACTGCTCATAAAATTAATCCAAATACATCATTTAAATTTTGCGGAATTCTTAAAAAAGTACCGGGAGGAACTTGAAGCGGCCAGCCGATACCAGATGCCGCGGCAATTATCCACCAATAACTTGCATCTCCGTAAAACTTACCAGCAATAACATCTAATCTTTCACCTTCAGTTAAAGTATAAGTTTGAAAAGAAATTGAATTATTTTCTACAGCATTATAAATGTTTGCACTTAATCTGTTTGTTCCATAAATTGTTTTACCATTAAAGGTAATTTTTTTTGAAAATGAGTATCTTGAAAGTCCCATATTTATTCTCCAGATTTTTTGTCTTTTCTTGCCGACTCGTACCTAAATCTGCTCATAGCAGCTCCATCTGAATAAGGATCGCCGGCGACATGTTTCATTATTTCACCAACATTATAAAGAGGTGCACGATTATATCCGCTATGATCCATTCCAGGTGGAATATCATGTATGACTGCCAGATTAAAAGTAATCTTTACACCTTTTGGAGCACGTGCATTATGATCGATTTCCCATGTAAAAGTATCTCCATTCCCCCAGTCAAATGTTAATCCTCCTAAAGTTCCTGCTAAACCTCTTCCTGCTGTTGTTTCATAAGCACGTGTAAATGGATTTTCTTTTGGTTCCATAAACATTACTTCGTCTTTCTTATAAAGATTTTTTGCTAAATCTGCTAATCCTGGAGTTGCACCATATTTAGCATTGTTTTCTTGAAGTATGTCAACACCTTCGTCAGCAAAAGATTCTATTCCTTCTGCTGCAAAAAATAAATTACCGACACCAGATGCTCTAAATAAATAATCAGGACTAAAATATAAATCTGAAAATTGAAGAAATATTTCTTCTCCATCTAAATCAGAATTTGAATCTGATATTAGAGCTTTGAATATTTTTTGGTTTTCTCCAGATGTATTACTATCTTCTAAAATTTTAATTGTTGTATTTTTTGAAAGATAAATTATTCTTTGATCTGGTGTCCTATATCCTTGATTTGTATTTGCTTTCACCACTGGCTTTTGAAAAGTCGACCCAATTAAATCTAAAGCATCAGATACTCCTGACGATTCCAAAGCGGCATTTACAATATCAGCCGCATTACCGATACCCAATAAATTTACCTCGTTTAAATTGTCAATACTTAGATTAGGTGTACTTATTTTATTAATCACTGCTGTCATCAAAAGTGGATTAACAAATCCATTGTGTAATAATGTTAACAATGTTTCCTGAGCAGCTGACAATGTTTTCTGAGCAGCTGCTCCAAGGTTAAAATTTAAAACTGATAATTGATCCAATGCAGTGTCTTGAACATTTCCTATATTTAAATATTGTGCTGGAGAACCAAAAGCCAATGTTAGGGTTTTAATTGCAGCTTCTTGGATTGCATCAAAATTAATCGGTGTATTATCTTCAACAAAATCTAATCCTTGTGATAATAAAGATTGACCTTGAGGTTTTGTTGTAATATTTGAATCACCAATGCCAAATATTCTTGACAAATTAAACCTAGAATAGTTTGATTTAACAACATCACCTACTCTTAATCTTACCAATGGTGATGCTCCAATAACTTGACTAAATGGTTGAATAAAAACATTATCGCCACCATTAGAAACTTTTGTACCTTGTGTCCATTGCGGATATACTAATGTTGTTAATTTATTAATTTTATACCACATTAAATCAAAATCTTCTCTTGAAGTCGCCATTAAAGTAAAAGAAACCGTGATTGATCTTTTTGTATCAGAGTATATCTGTACTGGATCCATTCGTCCATAACCTTGAGTAGAGTTAAAGTTTGGTGTAATAGTATCAGATAAAGATGATAAAAAAGCATGAAAAGATATGATTTCATTAGTTCTTAAATCTTGTATATAAAAAGGAACATATTCAGCGTCTAGACGATCTTCTATTTCTTTAACTACTTCATTTGGTATTCTTGAGCCGGCTCCGTCATTATTCACAGACAAATATGTATTTTCATAAAGTCCAGAACCTAACATGGATTTAACAGGATTAGGAGAATTATTTCCTTGTGATAACTTTGCACTAGCTCTTACTATATTCAAAGGTAATATATAGGAATTAATTGTTTCGTTTTGATTCCATGCAACCTGTGTTATTGTTCTCCCGTTACGTTTTCTATGTTTTCCAGGGCGATTACCGGCAGCATCACTTAAACTATCTACATTTCTAATAGATTGTTTGACGCTTAAGTCTTTATTACCACCAGAAGCCATTAGTGCTCGATCACCAATTGTAGCAAGTACATTTAAAAATTTAATAAGGTTGTTATCTTTTAAAGTATTTAAAATTCCAATAACAGATGATGCAATATTCTCAGGTTGATTCAAAGTTCTTTCATTAATTAAATCTATCATTTTTTCATATGACTTAATTGCTGATAAACAAATTGCTAATAACTGACCTGGAGACTGTTTAAATACGATACTATCTAAATTTTCTGATTCTAGATTACCAAACATTACTTCAATTCCTGCATCTATACAATTTGTATAATCATGTTTTGTTGCAGTAATTAATGATTTTCTAATTAAATCTAAATTGGCTGACAGAACCCCTCTTGAACTTCCTAAAAAATAAGGTCCAGTAGTTGTTTTTGATTGAGTTAAATTGGCAAAACTCGGATTAGTTTCGTCTGGCGTTGTTGTTATTGAAGCTTTAATTTCTTCATAAAATTCTTTTGCAATATTAATCACAGATTTGCATGCAATTGAAGCTTTAATCATAAGAATTTTTCTATTTTTGCCGTCAAAATGTACAGAATCATTGTAAACTGAACCAAAAGTTTTTGAATTGTTTCCTTCTTCTTGACCTAAAATTTCAGGATCTTCATTGAAAGGACGACCAGAACTATTTTTTGGTGCACTTTCTGAGTTTAAAGCTCTTACACTTTTAAAGTCTCTTTTGACAAATCTATTATTTAAAATAAAGTCTGGCAAAACTGTCTGATTTCCAATATCTCCATAACCATCAGAACCTTCCAGTTTTTCAGGATCGATGCTTTCTCCAGGAATTTGTCCTGTATCATAACCAGAAGATTTATATAACATACTTAATCCTACTTTTTTAAGCATGTCAATATCATATTTTAATTCTCTTTTATCAAAAGTACCAAACTTATTTTGAATTAAATGACTACCACTTTCAGATTCACCTTCAAAATCTGCTTCATTTATACCACGAGGAGCAAAAGCAGTACCGGTTTTAACACTAGCGAAACGATTATTCTGTTTCAAGACAGTATCAACTGAATTTAAAACTATATTATCACTGTTATTAGGAATTAAAGTTTCACCAGAGTCATTTAAATCACTCCCAGGTATATTCTTAAGTAAATTGTGATTTGTTTTTTCCTTTGATGTTTTATCGACAATCTCTGATAAATTTTGAAAATACTTTGAATTAGAATAACTACTTAACCTCTCTTCTAATACGCTATTATTATCTGTAAAAGTTTCTGCACCATGATCTGATGATAAACTATCGCCTCTTTTTTGTGCAATTCCTTGTGTAATTCCTTTGTTGATAGAATATTCATTTCTATCTGTTATAAAATTCACATAATCGTTAAGTAAACTTTCTTCTTTTTCAAAATTTAATAATTCTTTCCCAGTATTTGGGTCTGCGCCTAAGTCAGATAATCCTCTTTCTAATAATGAGTCTGTATCGTTGGGGTCTCCTGATGCAGGATTAACTTGATAAGATATTTTATCAGAAGATAAATTTAGTTTATTGAGAAAGTTTTTTAATGTTTCTCTAGTTGTCATCTTTATCCTCTCTCTCTATTAAATATTTAAAAGCTTTTCCTAAGTTTACAATAAAATTTTTATCTTTTTTAGAATTAATCTCTATTAGCTTTTGATCGATTAATTTGATAAATTCATCAAGTTCTTTTAATTCAGAATCTGTCATATCATTATTTTTTGTAAAGTTTTTTAAAGATTTATAAGATTCATCTAATAACTTACTCATTCTATCCCTCTGTCACAAATTTAATTCCAGCAATATTTTCTATATCAGGAGACCGATCAAGTATTGCTTCACCTACTTTTTTGCCATCAATATTTAATACAATTTCTTTTCCCTTACCTAACATTTCCAACAAACTAGTCTGATTATCACTTAACTTACCTGTGGTTTCATTAATAATTTTTATATTTTCTGTCAATTGTTCAATTGCAGCTCCATACTTTTCTATATCTTGTTTTTTAACCTCTTCTAAAGCTGTTAAAACTCTATCAATATTATTTTGCAACATCATTGGTTTTGTCTTTATGTCTTTAATAGCCTTAACACCTTTTAAAACTGTTAATGGATCAATACCCATATCACCTAAACCATCTGTCATTCCTTTTGCTGACATTTCGCCGGCTATTTTAAATACGTCATAAAAACCAGGCCCTAAATACTTTCCTGTTTCATCTACTACTTTTTGAAATAAAGGTGGTAATGAACTTGGCTGTAATTCTACTGACCCTTCTTTCATGCCGGAAACTGCTGATTCACCTCCACCTTTAAATACGTCGAACATTGGCTGCATTAAATCTGTACCTATGGACTCAATTCCTTTAATAATTCCACCTTTGTCGATAATTTTTTCTGTTACGTCTTTTAAAACTGTTGACGAGCTTTTCATGGCACCAGCAATACTTTTATTTATGGACTCAGCTATTTCAGGAACATCTAAAGCTATTAAAGCATTTTTTCTAAAATCAACCATGTTTTCTATAGTTTCAGTAGAAAATTTTCTATTTCTGTCCATTTCTCTTTTTCTTGCAGCATCCATTAGCTCTTGTGAGGATTTAATAGAATTATCCAGTGCTTTTTTCTGTTCTTTAATCACCTCCATAGCACCTTTTTCAGTCGTTAAACCTTCTTCAGTTGCTTCTTTCATAATCTGATCTAATTGTTCTTTTGAAGATATATCTCTTTCACGATCAATTAACATCGCGAATTCATTTCTTTGCATTCCCATAGATTCAGCAATTGCGCGTTGCTCAGCATTAGTCATATCAAGAAATTGATCTTTGTCAAATCCAGACTCGAGAAAGCTACCCCTTAATACTCTTAAAAATTCATCTTGATCTTCACTAGCAAGATATGCCATTTCTTGTGCATCAAATTGTACAGCGCCTCCTGTCAATTGAGATATGTCTCCCATTGCACTAGCAGCTGTATCAAAATCTTGAAATTTTTGAGTCAAACCTTCAAAAGTCTCGAATTTCATTCCTAACTGTTGTATTTGAACTGATATTCTTGTTGCTTCTTCTTCTGTGACATGGCCAAATTGTTGAATATTTTCCATTACACGCGTTGTAGAGTCCTGAATTAATTTTAGAGACAAACCAGTTTCTTCTGACATTTTTTTAGAAAAGCCAGCAACCTTAAACATTGCATTGTTAGTTGCCTCACCTGTTCTGACTAACTCGTTTTCCATGATTTGAGCTATTCGCTTGGCGCCAATACCTGTATTTCTATTAATTAAAGCTAGCTCCATTCTTGAAAATTCATCCATATCATTAATGGCTTGCGCATTTTGCGTTACTAATTCATTCAATACTTCGTTCTGGACTTTAGCGGCCGCTTCTCCACTTTTAAAGTATTTTGTTATAAAATCGGTTCCTACTTCACCCATACGAGCTTCTTGTTCAGCAGTTATTTCAACACCTGCATCTTTTTGCAATTTTACAAATTCATCAGTAGAAGTACCGTATGCATCGATCATTTGATCATATCTTTCAACATACTGTTTCATTGTTGTTGCTGATGATTCTGCTAATTTTGAATGATCTAAGTACCCGCCAATTGATTCATTAATCATTTCATAGTTTTTAGCGTGACCCATAAACATATCATTGATACCCTTAAGATATGTGTCAGTTGCTGTTTCCATTTTACCTGCAAGACCTGAAAAATAAGTTGCACTTAATGCTAAACTTTCTTGGTCAGTTCTTCCAGATCTAACATTACCACCGGTAAAAGCACTAGAAGGGTCTGAAGTATTTACGTTATTGAAAGATTGTTGCCTGCCCATCATCGCGGTAACTAATTTGTCAATTGACTCAGATGATAAATTAACGTCAGGTGGAGACATATCTTAAAACCTCTTGATAAATACAAATAATATATTACTAAATATCATTTGAGAATTTTTTATTTAATAATGATTCGTATTGGCGCAAGTTGCTTATATTGTCATTATTTACATCTTGATTAACGTCGCTGCCGCCGGATCTTTTTTCATTTATCTCTTTTAATTCTTTTACATATCTATCAATAAACCATTTCCGATATGCTACGTTTAAACATCTTGCGTCTCTATAATTAAAACCAAGATGCTTAACTAAAATATAAATTTGTTCAAGTTGTAATTCTTTAAAACTACTATCTAGGCCAAAAAAAATTAGAATTAATTGGAAGATTAAATTCGTTTTTATGACCGCAATAACTACAAGTGCACTCTTGCTTCATGTTAATGCCTGGCGCATTTTCATTGATATATTTTCTCAAAGACTTTGAATCAAATGCTGGCATGTTTTTAACAAAATGAACAATTTTGTTTTTGTCTTTAATACCATCAATAGATACAATTGATTCTTCTAAAAATGAAGTTACGTTATTGGTTCTTAAACCTTGTGAGTGCTTTTCAATAAAATCAACTTTTGCCTGCCTATTTTTATCATCATTTGCGTTTAAATACTTAAAAATAACTTGCTTTTTCATCACAGGCAAATCGAAACTAAACTCATTTTTCCCTATTTCAATAGGTGAAATATTAAGTCTTTTAATTTCCAATGTAGATAAATCAACATCAACTTCATTTAATTTACTGCAGTTTTCACAATTAATATTGATCGGATAATGTGTACCATATCCTGTTACGCGTATTGATATCATTAAAGCATTTCTATCACCTGCTATTAATTCATTTACATCAATTGATTTATCAATTAAACATGACTTAATTAAATGAATAATTGTACTCCCATCCTTAGCTAAAGCAGGAGACATAAGAATATCTTCTTCTTGCGCAGTCATTGCTTTTATTTGAAGAGTTTCTTTACCATGCAAAATAGAATTAGGTGAATATATAACTCCCTTTGAAGGTAAAGGAACAGATTCAACAGGTACTTCCCATCCAAAATCATCTTTCATGATATTGTTTTTCATTACATGCTGTGCTACTTCTGTGTTTAGAACATCTGACGACATTAATTCTCCATAAAAAAAATTCCATACTAATTGTATGGAATTACATATTGTCTGTAAAATATTTTAAAAATTATTTTAGAATTGCAATACACAATTGTCAAATTCAATTGTCAAAGATATCTCCATTGGAGTTTCACCACCCGTATAGGTGAGTTGATTAAAATTAGCATTAGACAAGAATGCACCTTTAATATCCCATAATTCTATAACAGTTCCTACTGGATCAAGCATTTTTATCTGTATATCTCTTTTGTAAAAGTCAACATAACCTGCACGTCCTGAAACAGATTCGTAATGAGTTCTTACCCATTCCATTACTTGCTGTGCCCCAGATGGAGCAATTGGATCATGAAGTGTAACAGACATATTACCAAACGTTACTCTTCCGCCAATTTTTCTATAGCTGTTAATATACTTAATTTCTTCTTGAGCTAAAGTAATACTAGGTCTAGCTGCTGATTTAATTAAAAAGCTGTCAATTCCTTCAATTGCAAGAACCCATCGATACTGTCTTTTTGGTTCGAATTTATTGGGAAGTAAGTCTGTTACTGAAAGCGTTTCTGCCATTTCTATCTCCTTATCAGTTTATAAATATATATATCTTATTTTAAATTTCTGCACCAGAATTTGTAACAACAAAATCTAAAGCAACAAACTCAACTGTTCTTGTAGGTTGAAGATATATTTTGCCTCTTATTGTATTATTTTCAATATCAGCTTGTGTTGTAGTAGTAGAATCAATTACCACCTTATATCTTGAAACACCATTTCTTTCTTGAACATTTTGAAGAACCGGCTCAACTAAAGCACTAAATTTACTCAATGTTGATTCTCTATTTGGTTCAAACAAGAGAGAATTAGCAATAGTTCTAATTGATCTTCTAACACTTATAAGTAATCTTCTAACATTAACTCTGTCCAATGCAGAATCATTCGAGAGTAATGTTTTTTGTCCCCATATAATAACATTAGTACCAGGAAAAGAAGTGATCGGATTAATATCTGCATCATACAAATCATCAAGGTTTGATCGATTTAATTTAACCGATGTTGTTTCCACAGCATTTAAAGCGCCTCTACTTTTTCCAGCGGGGGCGTTCCATGGCGCTGATACTTTGTCATTGAATGAATAACCTCCTAATACTGCGACTGACGGAGGAACACTTACAAATGTATTTGTACCAGGATCTGTTATGGTAACGTCAGGGAAATATGCAGCTGCAAAAGATGTATTAAGGTTTCTATCTTTAAAGCTGTTAATTGTATTTTTAACGTGAGGTGTTTGAACTGAAGATGTAATCACAGAGTTAACCTGATCTCTTTCTTCAATGTCCATTAAGTATAAACAATCAAATCTATTTTCAACTGCTGAAATTGCATAATCTGTAATAACAGAGTTTCTAATTCCTGGTATTGCTAATAATTGAATATTTGTATCTGAAGTTGAACCCATAATATCAACTGCTTTTCTATATGCTGCAATTGTAGGTCCTGAAGTTCCACCTTGATTTGTCGAATCATCAATTTCATATTTGGCAGCGTTATTTGATAAGTTAGCTTTTTCTTGATTGAATATATTAACTCCATCAAAACCACCTTGTGCAAAGAATGTAAACTTAGCAAACTTTCTATTTGCTACTACGTCTAAATCTTCTACCTTGAATGCACGAGTTTTATTAGTAGCATTGACAGCGATCACACCATCTCTTACATAAGAAGCACTAACCCAATATTCAGAATCCGCTGCTGTTTGCGTTGCATCTGAATTGGAACCGGTTCTAACTTGAATATTTTCCAAACTAAACTTATTATAGTTAAACAAATCTGCGTCTAAAACAGAACCGTTAACATTAGCAGCGCCTTCATTATCACCTACAAAAACTGCAGTTGTATCTTTTCGATGCGTTGGAAAATGTACCTGATAATTTTGTGTGACAGGAGTTAAAGAAGCTAATGCGTCATTAGTTGTAATTAAGTTAGGTTGTGTTGCATTAATTTTTAATGTTGATTGAGCACCCCAGAAAAGATTTGAATTAACCTTTTTGTTGATTCCGGTACCTAAAGTTATATTTTCTCGATAAGGTACAGGAGGCTCAATAATTCTTTGTAATAGATCAGTTGAAGAATAAAGACCATCAGATTCACCAGATAATAAAGAACCTGACGTTACTAAGTGTTTTGGTCCTCGATAACCAACAGGTAAAGATTCATCAGGAATATTTCTATTAGCAACATCTGGGTGAATTTGCACTCTTATGTATCTAGAAAGAACTGGATGTGTTCCTTCAACAACGATTTTTTGAGAATCTAAAGAAGTATCAAAATCAAATTTTGCGTATTGATCACCAATTCTTCTACCGATATAATTAACTGAATCCGGATCTAGATCTAATCCTCTAAATGATTCTAAAACTACTTGTTCGTCATCATTATCTCCGCCTTTTCTGACCAAGAGATCAAATTTACCAAATTTATTAACATTTGAAGTTGATCTAACAATATTTGTAATTGAAAATTTAAAATCATCAGCAAATCCTGCACCTGCACTTAAAGCAACAATTTTAAATAGATTATAAGGACGATTACCAAATTTCTGTGATATTACATATGGAGTTTCAGCATGAGAGAATCTATCTTGAAAATCTTCATAATCAGGTATGCTTCCATCTGTTGCTGCAGCTCTCCCTAAAGAAGATGACAACAAAAATGCGATATCTTCATGATTACCAAGTGCTGAACCTTTTGAAAAATGCCCTGCAGAAACGACTCCTGATCCTGTAATCGTTGCAACATTACCATGAAGTGGATAGTGATTATAAAGTAAATGCCCTGCTTTTTCAAGTTTTAAAGGATCAGTATTTAAAACACGTGTTAGGTAGTTAGGTGCAATAGGGTCAAAAGATGCAGTCAAAACATTAGGATATGCTGACGTATTTTTATGACCATTTAAAAGCATGACAAATTCTTCTTTTCCAGATCTTAAATCAATAGACCCGGTTAAAGAACCTTCTCTTCCCATGATGACGCCAGCCGCAGATGCTGCTGTATCTGAAGTACCTGGTGCATCAGAACCATTTGCTGCTGAGTTTCCGCTAAGATGAAGAATAACTCCACTTGGTGCAAGAAGAACACCACGAAGAATAGGAGCAGCGCCTCCAGCGCCACCAGAAAAATTAGACCCTGTTAGATTATCTTCGCCTGCAACACTATCTGAATATGAGGTATTGCCAATTGGACCAAAGATATTTTGTGTAAGCGTTAATACATTATCTGTACGATCAACTGATATTGATAAGTTTGATGAAATTACTGTACTTAAAGTTGTAGCCAGCGTTACACCAGTATCAGCTGTAACTGCAGCAGCTGATTCGACTGCAATATTATCGCCAGTTGCAGAGCTTCCATTGTCAAGAAACTCAAAAGTTTTTGATGTTCCTGTTGCATCTATTAATGTTAATGTATCATTTTCAGCAAGAAGATTAGTCGAAGTTGTATCATTTCCAATTGTTAATGTTGTAGATGCAAACGCATTATTAACTTGTATTCCAGCATCTGAAAATATTGTTGAACCATTTGATTCTGACATAAAGCAGCCTAAGAAGTAAGTTCTTCCTTTTACTGCTCCTGCACCTGAATTTGCATAAGGGTTGTTTCCAATTGTACCGTTTAATTGAAGATTTCTATCACCTACAAAATAACCTGCATTTGTTACGATACCTGTTGTGGTATTTCTTTGTTGACCATTTCCTGCGCCTAAAACTCTAACGAAAGTGGCAGAACCTGCATTTTTAAGCCATTCATTAACTGCTAAAGGGCCAAATTTAGCACCGTCAGTTGCACCAAAAAGAGTTGTAAAATCATTAAAGTTTCCAACAGTTATGGGTACAAAAGCAGGTCCTTGATTAGCTGTTCCAATTACCCCTGCAGGTACTCCAGAAGGTGAGGAAACAGAAGGTTGGGATAAATCTATTTCTCTTGTGCTAACGCCAGCTGATTTAAATGTTAACTCTGCCATTTATTGTCTCCATGATTCATATTCATAATTATATCTATTCAAAACTTACACCTGAATTTGTTATAATAAAGTCTAGTGCAATGAACTCAACCGCTCTTGTTGGAACCAAAACAATTCTTCCGTTTAGTTTATTTTGCTCAATATCAGCCTGAGTATTATTTGTATCATTCATTATAACTCTAAATTGTTCAATTCCTTGCTGGGACTGAATTAATGCAAGTTGTGGTGTCACCACCGATACAAAGCCATCTCTAGTAGCTTTTACATTTTGTTCGAAAATAATATTGTTTGCTGCATTTGAAACAATTCTCTTGACTTCCAATAACATTCTTCTTACATTAACTCGATCTAATGCTGATCTGCTTTTTTGTAGTGTTTTTTGTCCAAAAATTACAAAGTCATTAATATTGAAATTAGCAATTGGATTAATTCTAGATTCATAAAGTAAATTACGATCCTCAGTATTTAATCTTACTTTTGTATTAATAACGTTTTCTAAACCACCTCGATTAAAACCAGCTGGTGCAAACCAAGGAAATGAAACTGCATCATTATATCCTAAAGCACCTAACGCCGCAATAGAAGCAGGTAAATTAACTGTACCTCCATCTTCTTGTGCATATAGTTTAATAATATCAGGAAAATATGTTGCAACATAGTTGTTATCAATATTTCTTCCTTCAAATTGCTCAATCGTCTTTCTAACGCTAGGTCTATTTGTAGAATCATCATAAAGACGACTAGTACTAGAATCATAGTTTGCAATATCCATTAAATAAATTGCTTTGCTATACTCTTTAACTTTGTCAATTGCATAATCTGTTACGTTTGAGTCTCTAATACCTGGAACAGATACAATATTAACTCTTGATTCTAATTCATCAGTTATTATTTTAATACCTGCACGATACGAGTTAACTGCGTTATTCTCAGTACCAGCACCAGGTGAAGAAACAGACTTTAAATTTTGATAACCTAATGCGTCTCCAGCTGCTTTTCCTCCTGCATCTTGTGAACTTGCTTTATCATTGATATAACGTTGGTCTTTATCAAGAATATTCACACCATCAAAACCACCAAAAAGAATATTTGTAAACTTAAGGTAATTAGTGAATTGATTAAACTTAGTAGCTGAATTACTAGCTGCTAGAGATGCGAGAGTTAAACGACGTGTGTATGTTCCTTTATCATTAATGGTATAATTAGGAGATACAATAGACGCATTTCTGATGTAAGCAGCCTCTCTGATGTGTGAGTCTATAGTTCCTGTAATTTCAGTTGAAATAGCAGTTTCAAGAGTATCGGTTGCATCGCTTTGATTATTTAAAGCAACTTTTGCTAATGTAAACTTATTATTGTGAAATTCATCTGCTGCCGAACCAGTGACTAAAGCATCTAGTTTTGCAATCCCTAACATTTTACTATAGGAATCGATCAGTTCGTTTCTTAAATCTGATGCCGCATTTGATCTTAATAAAGGATCTGTCGTTTTGCTTAATACAGGAACTCGCGAATTTTTAATACCCCAATAAATTCTGGAATCAGCTAATTCCAAGTCGCCAGGGAAACCTGTAAATGTAGATGTAGAATTAGCTTTATTTCTTGTTGCTTTAAATGTAAATGGAACTGGAGGTACAATTGCATATTCTAAAAAGTTATTACTCATTGTTCCAGCTGCAAAACTTAATCTTTTTTGATCTGCGCCTAAAGCTAAAGTTGTTGTAGAATCAGTTAATGTATCAGACGTTTTTAATGCAGGCAATCCTCTGAATCCGAAAGGTATTGCATCTTGAGGAATTTTTGCATCTTCAACATCAGCTGACATGATAATTCTTACATAATTTGATTGATTGCGTCTTTTTCCTGATACATTAATTCTTTGCTCAGACTCAGACTCAGCATCAAAATTGTAGTATTCTTTAAGATCACCAATTTTGTTAGCAATATAGTTTTCATCACCAGGATTTAAGGTACATTGAGGATATCTTTCTAATACAACAGGATCTAAATCTGAATCATAATAATCTCTTACTTCAACTGTAAAGCTTCCGTATGGATCATTTGAGTCTGTTGATCTTTTTATATTTGATATCGATATTTTAACTCTTTGATTTCCTGCTTCGCCATCGTCTAAAGCTTCGAAATAAAATAAATCATATTCTTTATCACCATAAGGTTGAGATATAAAATATGTCGACTTAGCAGTTTGATATCTTGTATTAAAGGAACCAAATATTTCTCTAAAGTATAATGACGTATCTCCAGAAGTTGATGATGTATTTTGAGATCCGGATACCACAGCAACAACATCATTTGTGCTGTCTTTTTTAATTTTAGCAATTTCAGATTCCATTGGGAAATCTGCATAAAGAAGATGTTGTTCGTCTTGAAAACGGTCTGGATTCTTGTTAAATATTTTACCAACATAATGTACACTGTTAGGATCTAAAGAAGCAGTATAAATTCGAATACCAGCTTTACCTTCATCGTTACCAAATGTAGTCCCTAATGCAGATGAAAGAACTAATTTGAACATACCTTCTTCAGGGGTCCCGTCATAAGATCTAATATGTGCGGAATCATTTGCAGTTTTTCCTCCCGCAGGATAAAACTCATTTTCATCCATTACTTCTAATCTAGCACCGGATGCTAATAAAAACATCGAACGAATTAATTGAACGTCAGTTTGACTTTTTGATTGATTATCAGTAAAGATAGGATAACCAGCTGCTTCAGCTGAATCAACTTGATGAATACCAGCAAGAAATTGTACAGCACCAACATCTCTTACTTCTCCGCTTGGAGCAACTGTAGGTAATGACCCGCTTAATCGAAAACCTGCATTTTTTACTGTTCCTTTTGCCGCTGTATTTTGTATATCTGTAATTGTTAAATTTGCACCTGCACCTAATACTCTAACATAAGTCAGTGCACTTTGGTTTTTTAAGAATGCTTCTGCAGCATAAGGACCAAATCTTTCTGCTGATAATTTTCCGAACTTATTTTTAAACTCATTTATAGACCCAACTGTTTTTGGAACAAATGCTGGTCCTTTCTCAGCGGTTCCTACAACACCAGCTGGAGTCCCAGAAACACTAGTTGTTCTCTCAGTTAAGTCTATTTCTCTTTCAAATACTCCGGGGGATCTAAAGGTTCTCTCTGCCATATTAAAAACTCCTAAAATTCATATTATAACTATCAACTAAAAAACGAAAAGACTATTCATATTGTCTATCTATTTCCTTTATTACTAAAGGGGAAATAACAGACTCACCTGTTCTCCTATTGTTAGATATAACTTTTGATAATTTTCTTTCCTTGTCTCCAGTAAAAGGATTTTCAACAAAATATTCAACAGATTCCGATGATTCTCCTTTAACTGGCCCTTTTAACTCATTAATATTTTTGATGTCGCTTAAAATAAATTTATTTTTATCTTCTCTATTTTGAACATTAACAATATTGCTTTCTTTTGAAAACTCTTTATAACCAAAATCTATCTTAGGAGCTGAAAAATAAGACCTAAGATTATTTGGTACTCCTTTTATAGATTTAGGATTTAGCATATAACCATTAACTGTTATTTGAGTTTTATACTTGATTATTCTTTCTTCACCTGTAAAAGAACTAAAATTAGAGTCTAAAACAATATTATCGGAAAAGAAAGCAACCATTTCAAAACCATCATCAGTTTTAATAGGTATCTCATGTCCTTGCCCGCGATAGTTAATAAAAATATTTTGAATAACTTGATTCATTTGAGTCATATATTGACACCAAAAAGTAACGTCATATTGAATTGCTACAAATTTAGGATAAGGTATTTCAATAATTTCAAATATGTTATCACCAAGATTATCTTCTAAATTTATATTCTTTTGTATATAACCATTTGCTTTATTTCTTCTAGACGCCACTGTACCAGGTTTTGCTGTAAATCCAGGATAAATTAAACTGCCTCCAAAATTTTTCTTTGCAGACACATTATCTTGATTTTTTAATCCTGCTTTATTAATAATATTTTGATAATTTCTATCGCTTTTTGCCAATTTTCTTTTAATATAATAACCTGGCTGATCACCGAATGCAATTGCTGTTCCTTTTCCGTGCTGATTATGTGAAGTATCAATCGTACCTCTTTCAACAGCAATAATAGGAAGAATAATTGCATCATTTCTATCTCTAATCGGATCTTTTCTTCTTGTTAATGCAAATCTTTCACCAGATGAAAAAATAACAGGTATCTTTTTTGATTTTCCACTTTGTTCTACTTCAAATCTAAGTTGCTTGTCGAATAAATTAAAAACAGCGCGATCAATATCTTCGATTTCAATTGATGGAAAATCAAAACCGTCAGGTGTGTTAGTTCCATCAAAGTTAGTAAACGTTTGTTCACCTTTTTTTGTCATTATTCATCTCCATAAAAAGAAGAAGCGCCTCTTGAAGTATCATCACCTTTCTCAGAAACTTCTTTTGGTCCTGATATTGGAGCTTCTAAAACACCATTCTTTTGTAAATCTCTAACATCTGCTGTTTCACCTAATCTATTATTTTCAAATCCTCTTTGTTGGACAAATGTATCTTGAATAGCATCATCATCTGAGTAAGTATCTGATGTAGGTCCAAATACCTTTGATAAGAATTGTCCTTTTCTTGACTGTTTTCCTGTTATTGTAATAAATCTACCGTGTTCTATTTGCCCCATAATAACTTCAGATGCCGGTGCTTGAATTACTTCGAAAAATACTGACCCATATGAGAAAAAGTCTCCTTCTAATATTTCAATATTTTTATCTAATAAATCTTTGGACTGAATATATGCTTCTACCGTGAAGTATTTTTCAAAACCGAATTGATTTGCTCTAATTTCAGGAGCTGTGTATTTTACTAGGCATTCTATTTCTATTGGGCTGTCAAATATTTTTTCTGGTGATTCTTCATAAATGTCATGAACATTTGATTTGATTTCACTAATTGGGAAATAATATATTTTTTGGCCAATAACATCTTTAACGACTTCTTTCGCAACATCATTGATAAAATTTATTTCTCTTTGTGTAATAAAAAGTCTTCCCATTTTTATTTCCTTTATTTAATTGTGATTGCATAACCATTTGGAACAGGAACATATCTCAACTGTTTTTGAACGTTTTCTGCTCTAGTTGCTTGCAACTCAGCTAACTTATCATAAGTCATTGTATCTAACATTTCTTTTAAAGTCGTTACTAATTTTTCCTTATCTGACCTACCGTTAGATATCATATCACTGCTATTTAACGTAACAGAATCACCAGGAACCGGGATGCTTCCAAATTTACCTCTAATATATCCTAATAGTTCCATTGATATTGCTAATGTATATTGTCTAATCCATTGACGTCCTATTGAATTAATATTAGAATAAGGAATATTGCCAAACGGAATATTGCTCATATTTGACACACCATAAATTGATGGGTCTGAATATGCAGGGGAATTAGGATCTGGATATTGTCTAACATTTACCCATAATTGTTTTGTATCTGTTGTGGGAATTGGAAATATTCTAATTTTAGTTCCTGACACCTTATAACTATAATTTGATCTTCTTACTCTATTTGAAAGGTCTAGCTGACCTGCACGTAAAATATCTTCAAAGACAGGGAGTACATAAAATATAGTTTCAGGAGTAAATGATTCAAAACTGAATTCATTGTTTAGATAGTTTATTGCTGATGTAGTGTCAAAAAATCTATATGCAGCTTGAGGATTATAATGAAATACTTCAACAACCCTAAGTTTTCCTTTTGTGTTGTCAAACAAAGCAGTACCTGAGGCATCTTTTAGTTCTGTGTAAAGATCATAGTCCTGTCGGCCGCTCTCGAGGGTGATGGATCCACTCGAAAAATTGTAAGATCCTCCGATACCAGCCTCCATTGCGTAAGGTTCGGCGAACCGTGTTAAATATTCTAAGTTTTCTCGTGGAAATTTATTTTCACTTCCACTTAATGCACTCCCTGTGGGAAAACCTAAATAATTAACCAGTTGAGATTTGGCCTGATACTGATTCAATATAGAACTGTATTCTAATACAGCTTCTTCAAAATTTGCAAATATTTGTTTTTTTGTTAATTCTACTGATAATATGTCATCACCTAACCTTCTTTTGACAAAGGTATACATGTTATCAGCATCACCTTGAAAGTCTGATTCGTTATCGTAGACTCCAAAAGGAGTTGGATTTGATATTTGTGAAAATGTAGCCATTTAAACCTCGTTGATATAATACTATATATGACACATACAACAAGACTTCACAACCAACTTAGCTCATTAACATATATTAACGAAAAACAGATTTATTTCTATTTTTTTGAAAAATAATCTCGCAACCTGCTAATTATTCCTTTATTATAACCAGGCGTTACTTCTTCATCGTCTATAAACGTTCTTTCTCCGCCTTCTTCGTCTTCATAAGTAATTACACTAGGGCCTTCAACTTCATACGAATCTTCTGTATCTTCATCGTCTTGAAAAAATTCTTGTTCCTGATATCTTAAATCTTCTTCAGTATCTTCATCATCAAAATCAAAGTCGCCTAGACCTTGCATTGTAATTTCAGGGTCATCAACAGACTTTTCATTCGGTCCTAAATAATGTTGTTTTTTATATCTTCTAACAGCAGCTTGATCATAAGGATCCGGATCATGGTAATCATGAACAGTTGTAAATTTATCACCTTCCAAATTTCCTTCTTCGTCAACGCCTGGCCCAAATGTTAAAGGAGGAAATTGTCCTCGATCACTGCCTTTCCTAAAATCTGTGATTGCTTGTGCTCTTTTCTCAGGACTCATTGGCTGCCTACCGCCATGTTGTCTCATTTGATTAGCCATAAAAGTATCACCAACTTCTGTTTGCTCCAACTCATCAGACAATACATCATCAACTGTTTCACCTTTAGGATCTGTTCCTTCTTCATTTAGGAATCTTTCAATTAACATGTTGAGATCTTTTCTTTTTATTTTCATTCTCCGCCTCCATCACCACCAAAGTCGCCGCCAAAATCGGCAAAATCATGATCATGGTCTATCCCATAACCACCTAAATACCAATACTTAGGCTTTTTCTTTGATGCTTTCTTTTTCTTTTTACCTTTTCTTTTCTTGTATTTTCTTTCACCTAATAACGATTCTTCTTCATGACCAACGACACCATGTTCATCATGTTCGTCAACATTATCATTGCTGTCTTTTACTTTTTCTAAAAGACGTGCAGGTATATTTCTTTCAATCGTCCCATCAGGCCATTCAACATCGTAAACAGCAACGTGACCGCTTTCATTTAAAGAGTGCCAAAGAACATAACCAACTTCATTTAAAGAAGAACCCTTCTTCCGAACATGAGTCAGTCAGGTGTGTCCTATGATATCATCTGCTTTCTTTTGGTCATATTGATCAGGTAGATGTTCTAGTCCGTATGTATGGCCTTGTTCTTTGCTTACATAAGACAAACGCTTAAGCTCTTCCTGCATTTGTTTTTTTGTTAATTTATTAATTGCATCATCAATATCTTCGTCAGACGCTTCTGGGTTGTCCTGTTTAATACTTTTTTCTAAATCTTCTACTTTTTCTTTAGTATCATTACTTGCAACAACAACTTCTAAAATTATTTTTCTTAATGCACTTCTTGTTATTTTCATCTTTTATGTCCTTTATTTATTAATAATGATTTTTGTGCAACTGCTTCGTCAAATGTCATTATCTGTCCTTGATATCCTGCATCACGAAACATTTTTTCATATTTTTCGTTTTCTTTACCATGATTTAAAATAATTGCTTTCACAGACCAATTATCAACTAACGCTTCATTTCCAGGTATTGCTGAATCTGAGCCGGCTGCTTGATCAAATCTAGGCAAATAGTCTTCTTTGTCTAAAACAACAGGTGGTTCGCCACGTGAAGTTTGAGGTACACCTCGAGGTGCATCAGGAGCTTGTTTAAAATGTTCGAAACCCGGATCTTGCAAATAATTTGACCTGGACATTGCAGGAGATTTAAATCTCTCTACACCTCTAATATTAACAACTGTTTTATTAACACCCGATGATTTAGTTCTATCTGTTCCTGCGTAGGGCCTTTCAGCTCTTCCACGTTCTATCACTTCATCTTCCCAGTCTAGCAGATCAGGATTACCTTCGATCCATGGTTCATATCCCTTTTGAGAAGAAAATGCCTGAACATAGTCAGAACCTTTTCCAGAATATACGTCATCTTGATTGTTTGCAAAATAAGTTATATGTCCATCTAAAATCATTGCTGTTTTTAACACTTGGATTTTATTTTTGGTAAAATCTTCAGGGGCTAATGCAACAGAACTTAATTCATAATTACCTTTTTGTGCCTTAATATTTTTTAAAACCTGGTCAGGTGAAGCATAATGAATTAAAATTAATTGATTCATAAAGTTGGGATCAACATATTTTCTAAAAAGCTGCTTCATCATTTTACCTCTTTTAGTCGCAGCTCTAATTGCTTCCATCGCACCCATAAATAACGCTTCTTCAGATTCAATGTATTTATAAGGTTTTCCCATATAAGTTGTTTCTTTTTCAACATCTTTAGTTGCATATATTGCTTTTTTATCATCAAATAAAGATTTTCCTGAAGGTGATAATTCTTTTTTCCCTGGCATTCCGAACTGATTTATGTTAAAAACACCTTTTTTTTCTGCTTCTTCCGGAGTTAATCCTAATTTAATCATATCGTTAGCAAAAGCGATTCTTTTTTCCAAACTTTCTCGAATTAATTGCCTTAATTTACTTATAGATAATTTCACTTTTTATAGCTCCCGTTCTTTTTTCTTTTTCGAGTTGTTATTTTTTGGCCTAATGCCCTATTTTTGCTGCGAGGAATAATTCTTAAGTTTGATAAATCGTTAGATCCGCCGTGCGCTATAGCTGTTTTATGATCAATTTCATATCCCTTTGGTATTTCTATCCCTAATTCATTTTTAATCTTTCGTCCAGCTGCGTTTCTTTGTGCACGTTCTCGCTTAGCTTTTTTTGAACTATGATATTTCTTATAGGATTTTTTATAATCAACCTTTTTCTTTTTACTCTTTCTTTTTTCTTGTATTAGTTCAGACTTATCTAATTCAGCTTCTAAATTTTCAATATCATCATGCTTAGGTGAATTATCTGGTAATGTTAATTCGTCTTCTTTAACATCTAAAGTTAAAGAAGATTGGCTTGGTGCAAAACTTCTAACCATCACATCTAATTCAGACATGATTTGTTTAACTTTTTCTTTATTTCTTGACATGTAAGCATATGCCAATTCTTTTAATTTTTTTCTAAATTCTGGTTGTCCTAAAACATAACCGGCTGATTGTACAAACAAAGTTAATGCATCTTTCTTTTCAATTGCATTATCAGTTGAACTCATCATAATATTAGTTATGTTATCTATCATATTGTTAATTCTTTGATAATTCTTTTTTCCTATTAGCATTTTAAATAAAAATCCTGCTATTTTTCTAAAAAACGAATAACGAGATAAAAACAATGCAATTGAACCCATAATAACTGGGCTAGTTAAAACAGGAATTGCAACAGGTATTAATATTGCTAATACGCCTTCCCAGCCTGCAGATATCAATGCAATATGAACTGCAGTTGCACAAACTGCTTTTGTTATGCCTAGGTAAGTTGCCCATTTTCCAAAATTTGTCTCTATCGACACATTGCCAGCTTCAACTGTTATATCATCTGTTTCGATTCTAGGACCGGACACTTGAACGTTAAACTCTTTTATCAATTCTAGATTATATCCTTCTTTTAACAACTGGATTCTTTTTTCTTGTATTGATAATCTTTTTTCAACCAGATCTTCTATCGTATCTTCTTTTTTTGAGTCAAGAATAACAGACTCAGCAAGTAAATTTAATTGTTTTTTTGTAATTTTCATTTTTTCTTTCTCATTCTTTGAGTTTTCTTTTTGCTAGCTGCTTTTCGTTTTTTTGCATAATCATATGCTTTTTTCAATCTCTTTTTTGTATCCGGATCTTTAGCATTTTGATATGCTGCTCGAACCCTTTGATGCACCAAATTAATTATTTGAGACTGCCTATTATGTGATTTTGATTTAAAACTTTTTTGCGAAAATGTCTTTCTAATATCTGAAGCCGTTCTAAACTTTACTGGAACTGTATCTTTAGGATTTTCGTCTGTATACAACCTTCGACCTGATCCTTTTGGTTTTTTACCTGTTCCTACTTTTGGATCACCTTCTTTTAAAACACTTTTTTCATCATCTTTTTTGTTAAGATAATTATTGTTTTTAAATATTTCTAATTCTCTTTTTCTTCTTCCTTTTAAACCACCTAGTTTTTTACTAGTTCTAGCTTCTAAAAAGGCTTTTTCAAACTCACTGCCTGATGTTATTCCTTTACTAATAAATTTTTGATGTAAACCCGTCTTAATATATCCGCCTCTACCTGCATTAAAAATTATACTAGTTAATGCATCAAATTGATTTTGATCTAACTTAAAAGGAATTGTTATTTTTTCGCTAACAGAATCTTTAGTTGACTGTTGCAATAAGGAAGCAGCATCGCTCAAATCAGATTTAAGTAAATTTTCTGCATAACCCGTATCTATTGTTTGTTTTCTTTGACTTTTTTGATTGCGACCGTAACCTATTGTCAAGTTTCCTACACCGTCATCATAAGATTCAAGATAAGGTTCTCCCGTGGCCACTCCTAATCTATTAACTTTTCCTTCTTCGTATTTCATCCAGTCAATTAATTTTTTACTAGGTTTTAAATCTTTATTTAATCGCTTTAAAGCATCAGGAATTATTATTTTTTGACCTAGCTGTAATGAATTAGGATTTAAATCAGGATTTGCTTTTTGAATCTGACTAGTTGTTACGCCATATTTTTTCGCTATCTTACCAAGATAATCGCCGGATACTATTGTATGTTCACGACCTTCCTTTAAACTTTTTCCTCTTTCAATTGCACGAAGTTGTGCCAATGCACGTTTATAACTTAAAGGTTTTTTTGACAAAGCACGACGACGCTTCTCTCCCTTGCGAGGTTTTTTAGGGTAAACTTTCCACCCACCCTTTACTTTGCGTATAACCTCACGAATTAAAAAACGAAGTTGTGCCTCGGTTAATTCCATTTATAAAATTAACAACGAGAAAGAATATCTTCACAGCATTCTCGAATCAATGCCTTAGTTTCCGGACAATCACAACATTCAATGAGGCAAAGAACAGCCTTGCAGCAATCTTCTTTTGAAACTTGTCCTTTATGACCACCTACATAATCAACATGTGATGATTGCATGCTATGATCACCATGATCTTCGTATTCATCACACTCACAAGGAGACTTGCCACATGCATCACACCCATGCGGGTTTTGATATGGAGAATGTCCTATCATTGCTGCACCCATAGGTGCCATTCCCATCATTTTAAATTCTTTTAAGAGCATTCTTTTTAACTGCTTTCTGTTTAACTGAGACATCTCTGTAACCTCCAAAATATATGTCCTTAATAATTATCACCTAATGCCTTAAAGTATCACATAAACTAAGCAGTAGCTTCTTGCAAACATAAAAAAAGACACCCGAGATGGATGCCTTAATTTCAAGTCATTTCAAGCCGATTAAGTTGCAGTTCTTGATTCCATTAAAATTAAAGAATTAGCTTTTAAAACTTTTACCTTTAATGTGTCACCTGCAGTTACAGCTGATGTTCCAAAAGTTGCACCAACACCTGCAGTAATTGCAATGGCATCAGTACTTGCATCTGCACCTAATTCTTGTCCTACGACTGTAACACCAGATGTTGTAGCAGCTGCTGCTCCTGATATTACCAATGCTGCATGAAATGATCCTGTTGCAACAAAAGTTCCTTCCCATCCGGCTTCGCCTACTGGAAATGTAATAGGTCCTGCGTCTCCTCCGACAAGAAAGATTTTTCCACTGTCTTCTTGAGACAATGTTTGATTAGCTAAGCCACCGTTAACAGTTTTAACAACTGATTTATGACCTGCTAATGTTCCTGCTGGATTTGCTGTGGTAGCTGCTTTTTGAAATAGACCTTTTTTATTATCTACTATAATTGTTGGCATAATTTCCTCCTTAAAATGAGATTATGTGTTCGCAAGATTCCAACACGCTGGCGATATCAGCTTTATGCTGTGTGTTGGGCCTAATATTAATTATTAACTTAAAAATACTTTTGAAAGAAAAAATTTAGGATTGTCTTTTAATGCTTCTATTAATTTGTCAACTCTTGGATCTGCTCCACCACCACCTTTTGGTGCTTTTTTAAGTTCTGCTTTAAGTGCTGCGACTTCTTTTTTCAATGCTGCGATTTCTTTATGCAATAATTCACAATCTTTTTTACAATCGTGTGCTGCTTCTTCTTTTTTTGTAGGCATAATATTCTCCTTATGTTAAAATAGCCGTTAATAAATATAATTATATCATAAATAAAGAAAGTTATAAAGGAGAGTATATGAATAACATGAAACAAATCTTGACAGAATGGCGCAAATTCCTAAACGAAAGATCAGTCGATCCTAGTTTTTATCCTCCTCAGTTCTCTGAAATGATTAAAAAGCTTAAAGAACTTGCACAACATAACTGGGTTTTCTTCGACACAGAAACAACAGGTCTACCAAATAAAGACGGATCAGTTCCAAATTTTGTTCAAATAACTCAACTGGCAGCCATAGCATACAAAACAAATAATCTCGACCAAATACCTTCTCCTGTAAACGACGGAATGTTCAATGTTAAAATAGTCTTAACACCAGACACAGAAGCTGAAATAAAAAATCAACAAGCACAGCTAGACGCAGGAACTTATAAAGGCGATCCTAAATACTCGATTCCAGGTCTTTTAGACATGAATGATTATTATGGCGGAGAAGATGTACCGCGCGTTAATCAAGCAGATGGTGCTGAAATGTTTAATCAATATATACAAGCACAAAAAACTGCCAGCCCAACAGGTAAGCTGGTCTTTTGGGCCCACAATTCTCCATTTGATGCAAAAATGACAAATCTTTTTTATCAAAGAGGTGGTTTAAACGCACCAGATATTGCTGTGATGGATTCAATTGCAATTATTGATAATTATCTAAAAGCTGTACTGCAATATGTACAAAAAAATGAAGCTGAAATGAATGCTGAAGATAAACACATCATTGACAGCATTACGGCACTATCTTATAAAGGGAAACCTTATCTTGCTAGCCGGCTTGGTATGATGGCGACAGCATTTGAAATTGATAATGAGTCATGGCATGAAGCAACTGCTGATATTGGAATGACAATGGAAGTCCTTTATAAAACATTGCAATATCTTCAAGACCCAAATAGGGGTGGTCGATTTGCGGTTGATACACTTAGACCTAAATACCCATATAAAAGGAGAATGTAATGAAACCTAAAGTAATTATTAGCCCACGTTTTTGCAAAGCAATGAGCCTTTTTATTGATGTTTATGCGATTACGTTATACCCGTTTATTATTGCAAAAGAACAGCTTGATATTACTATATATAACCACGAAAAGATTCACCTCGTTCAACAGAGAGAACTCTGGGTGGTTGGTTTTTACCTTCTTTATATATGGTATTGGCTTAAAGCAAGATTTAAAGGTTTGAACGGAGCTGATGCGTATTATGCCATTCCATTTGAGAAAGAAGCATATACGCATCAAAAAAATTTAGGTTATCTTAAAACAAGAAAACCACATGCATGGCGTGATTTTTCCTAAGGTACTAAAGGACCTGGATAAACATCATCATCGTCGTCATCAAAGTCAAATTCATCATCTGCTAAGGGTGATGTGCTTTTTGTAAGTTTTGGTAATCTTATCTTGCTTCCTGGCGTATCATGGAAAAGTTGTGTTCCTAATTCTCTTTTTGCATAATCATAAAAGTTTGTATCAACTTCTGATAATGCTTCAGCAACTTTTTTCAATTGCCATTCATGACCAACAGCTTTAACAGTTTCAAAAAATGTCATAGCATCCATCCCGGACATTTTCATAGCACTTTGGATTGAAGCATTTGTAACAAAATTCCAATCGAATCTTCTGCCCCACAGATGGCCAAAAAGTTGGCTAAGATTAGGTCCAGAGCTAGTATACCTACCTTCTTGTAAGTTCCTAATTTCGTTTAAAATCATTTTTCTTAGTGAATTCCTATTTAATTTCATTTTTTCTCCTTTTAAAAATTTGGACAATATTAATTATTCTAATCGAAATGAACTATACATTAAAATAACAGCCTGGCGAAAATCTTTTTCATAAAGATAAGGTTCAATACTAAATATTTCAGGCATTTGTTCCTCGGTTGTAGTTGTTGTATTACCTAAAAGACCTTGTGATTGTTTCTGTTTTGTTAACTGTATTACACTTCTTTGGTGTTTATTAGATACTGTAGCTGATGAAACAGCATTCATTTCATGATCATGCAGCGTAATCGTAACATATGCTCTAACAGGATTAATAACTACCTGTGTTTTTAGCACATACATGTATTCTGAAGTTGCGCATTTCACAGCCCTTGATAACCAATTGCAATCTTCATTAACAAACGTTGCTGATGATGCATTATAAATGCTATTAATCATTCTTGGGTCTTTAACAAATGTTGCTTTATGAATAGTTGCAAAACCTGTAATTAAAGATTCAATCTCTGAAGACTGATATGTTTTACCACCACCTATTACTACTGGCTTGTCAATAAATATTGTGATGCCTTTGACTGCAGTTATTGTAATCGACATATCAGGTTTGGGTTCACCTGCAATTGACAAAAAACTTAACAAAAATAATAAAAAAAACATACTTACTCCTAACTTAACTTGTTAAAAATAAGTATGCTTTAATAAACTTTATTTATTCTTATTTTTTCTGAACAAAAGCATAAAGTTTTTCAGCTTCAGCAATAATATCTTCTGTTGAAGGAAATTTTACATTATGAGCAGCAACACCTTGATCTCGACATCGTTGCACTTCACTATGGTATGCTTCTACTAAAATTTGTTGGGCTTGGCCTAAAAGACCTTGGCGCAGTTCATATGGATTACTAGCCATGATATTCTCCGTGTGTGTATTGTGTGTGAATGTATCTAAATGATACAAAATAATCATACAAAATTTTTAATAAGTGTATAATAAAAAAGGCGACCAAAAGGTCGCCTTAGTTAACAGAATCTACCTAAAGATTAGATCACGTCCATGTCAAGGCATGTAACTGTTCCGTAGAAATCGGCACGTACCATTTTCTTACCGTAACGAGTCATTACACCTTTTCTTGGTGTGAAATCTTCAGGAGCGAAGATTGTAGGAGTAACGATGAGTGGTACATAAGGAGCATAGACGTATCCAGACTCAAGATATGATCCACCTTTGTATCCTACAAGGATCTTGTTGCGTGGGAAGTAAGGATCTTTGTAAACCGTAAAGCGATTTGAAAGAGATCCAATAGCTTCTGCACCGATAGAGAAAGGAGTTCCAACTTGTCCTTGTCCATCAATCTTGATAGAAGGCTTGTAAAGAACTGAAGCTTCGAAGATAGTAGCTACTTCAGGTGAAACCACGATAAAGTTAGCTGCTCCACGAAGAGTCTTTCTGTGAATTTCGTTAGCAACGTCGATAATGGTTTCAACAAGAGTTTCGTACCATTCGCGAACTGTACCCGTGAAATTAGGTCCAATAGTGCTAGATGCAACGACACCAGTATCCTTCTTAACGAATTTACCAGGAGCACGTGACCAGTAGTAGTTAGCTGCTTTTGCTTCTGTAAGAAGATCATTAAGAATCTCACGATCGATCTCAAGTGCAATCTGCTCAGAAAGAATCTGAGTCAATTCAACTTCAGCATCCATTGAGTGATAAGCATTAAGATCTTGCGCAAGTTCTGGAGACCAACGAGCTCTTAACTTACGTGTGGTCGCTGTTACCGCGATAGACTCAATCTTAATATCAATCTCAGGAATAACTGGGCTTGGAGAAGCTGCAAAATCTGACTCAAAGCTTGGAATAACAAGAGTTCCACCAGTTCCACCTTCAGCTGATACTGAATCAGCAACTGGGAAAGAAGCAGTAAGATTAGTTACAGCTGCCAATCCAGCGGCATCCGCGTCAGGAGTTGCGCCATCAGCAAGTTCCATTACAAAAAGAATACCTGCGTCAAGATCAGTAAGTGCTTTAAGAGGATCAGGAGTGAATGTAATTGCGTCCTGTGCACCTGCCATAGTACCTAACTGATTAAGGCGACGAACGTTCAATACATTGCTTCCACCTTGAACAGTAGCAGGAGGTACTGTAAATCCATTTGTAGTGCCAAGAGCACTAAATAAAGCAATTTGCTTAACTTGTGTTGGGTCTAATGAACGTCCAGTTGCAGCATCTTCAACAAGAACTGAAGCTGAAGCAACCAAGAATGCATATTCTGCGTCGCCATCATTAATTCTTTTGATGATCTGTGGGTCAAATTGTAGTAATTTACCGTCAGCACCTTCTACACCAGCTACACCATTTGCACCTGATTGAGAAGCACCGGTTCCAAATTTACCAATATGAGCCAAACCTTCATTCAATTTATAAGTTCCGTGAACTTTTGAATATCCTGAACCTGCAAGATCATATTGACCACCAACTGCAGATGCACCAGTACGGATACTAGAACCACCAGGATTTCCATAAAGAGAATCACCTCTATTGTAAGTTGAAGCATAAGTAGCATCTGTGTTTCCATCACCAGTTCCATCACCACCAACATCTGCTCCATATGAATAATCAAGATAGAAAAGAAGTCCGGAAGGTAAAGACATAGGTTGAATAGAAACTAATTCGTTTGCTACCAATCCACCGAATACTCGACGAACGATTGGAAAAGCGATATTGGTAAAACCATCAATGTTTCCAGCAGATCCACCGCTACCTAAAGTGTTTGCTTCGCGAAGGAGCTGAGACGCTTGGTTTTCAAGCATGCGAGCCATGTTTTCGCGGTTGTTTTCTTGAAGTCCTCGAAGAAGACCTGTACGTGTCCACTTGGACACAAGACGAGAAGAATCAGCGCCTAAGTGGCGTTCTCTAATTCCTTCTGTCAGTTGATTTAAACTAAATGATCTAGACATTTGTTTTATCTCCTATAAAATTAATTAATTGTTTGAACAGTTTATTTAAGACCAGCCAACTTTGCCCAACGATCAGACTCACCAACGGTTTTATCTGAATGTGTAGAAGCTGAAGTTGTTGTTCTTGAAGAACTACCGAATCTAGTTGATTCACTCAAAGTTTTCTTTGATGCTGAAACTGATAGAGATTCAGTAAGTGATGTGTATAATGACTTAGTTTCACTCAAACTTTTTGCTTCGTCCAATGCTTTGATAACTGATTTCTTTTGAGATTCAGACAAAGTATTGTTCTGTAAAAGTTTATTTACGTAGAGCAACTTTGCATTAAATAGGTTGAGATCTTCCAACTGCTCACGAAGTGTTTGAACTGCACCTCTGTATTTATTCAGTTTCTCTTGCTGAGCTCGATTTTGACGTCTCAGATTGCGAATATTTTCGTTTAATTTCTTAAGTGAAGCGGGTGGATTAACAAATACATCCTTTCCAGGAGCTCCGCCACCAAATGATTTTTGATGTCCAAGTTTTTTAGCACCTTTTCCACCAAATGCATTAGCATGACCTGCATTAGATTCACCTTTTCCACCAAAATGATGATCAACTTTTCCTTCACTTAACATATTTCTAATATTTCTTAATTCTTGACGAAGCATATTAGGATCTACTTCAAAAACTTCTTCAAGAGGTGCAGGCTCAGCATCTTCACCTTCTTCGCCTTCAAGGGGTGGAAGCATGTCTTCAATGCCCTCCTCTCCTTCTTCTTCACTCTCTTCTTCAGAATCTTCCATGTCAAGTTCTTCGTCAGATTCATCTTCGTCATCTATGATCATTCCTCTAAGTTCCTCAGGAATCATATCTTCTTCGATATCTTCGCCTAAGTCAAGAGCAAGCTTGATTTCATTTATAAGATGATCCATGGCTTCTTTGTCGATTTCTTCTTCATCAAGACCATAACCTTCTTCATGGGATCCTTCTTCCTCTTCGTAAAGATCACTCATTTCGTGTTTTAATTCTTCTTTAGCAGCAATGTCATCTGCTTCTTTTTCAACAGCTTCACGAAGTGCCTTTAAGTCAACTTCGTAATAACGTTCTTTATTCATTGATATCTCCTCAAGTAAATTTCTATATTGATTATTTATTTCATTACGTGTCAATTTATCATCAGAGTTAGCTTTTTTTGCTGCCTCACTAAGGTTTTTACGTTGTTGATGACTCATTTTATTAACTGCAGATTTAATATTAGATTCTGCAATATTCTTTTTGACACCTAACATTTCCATTAAAGATGTAATTGAATCTTCGTCCAAATTAGCATATTCGTTTGCCTCTTCTTCCTCTTCAGCTTCAACCTCTTCAATTTCAGGCTCAGTTTGTTCAATGATCTGCTGATCAATAAAACTTTTAATTTTAGGTGTAATCGATTCTAAAATTGCTTTCTTTGCATTTTCTTCAGCGACTTCCTTTAATCTTTTGGCGTCTGCTAAAGCTTCTTCAAATAATTTTGACATATATTGTTCCTCGTGCAAAATTTAATTTCTACAATAAATATTCTTTAATTATAGATAATACCTTTTTTATCTTATTTTGTTGACGTTTAAATGCCCTAAACATTGGAGCATCTATATCAGAAAGATTAAATATATTATTATCTTCTATACTTGTTAATAACTTGTGAGGTCTTGAAGATCCATATTGTGTACCAATACCTATAAAATTACCAGTTGTCCTAAAAGCCTGACCTGAACCTCCCGTCCCTAATGGAGGTCCGGAATGTTTTGGTTGTCTATAAGGTGATATTCCTTTCCTTATCGGATTCCTGTGATATCCAGCAAACTCAAATATATTTGACCCGCCAGTATTTTTTAATTGTCCTGCAGCTCTGTCTGTTGAACGAGGAGCATAAGGATCAGTGATCGTCATAGGTAAACCATTTGTAATCTTTGATTTAATCTGTGAACCAACCTCATCATTCAGATCATTAACAAATTGGTCTATTTCATCTTCTTCTTCATCATATTCTTCTATATCATCAACATTGACTGTATGGATGATTCTTTCTCTTCCGGTAGTTTGTTTCCCTAAAGAAGGGCTATATCTGCCCTTCCCGTAATAATCTAGATTGCCAAATTTATAACCGCCGCCTAAATACATTATGCTTTTCCGTCGGAACCTTGATAAGATCTTCCCATGATATAATTACCTAATGTAGTTTGCTCAGCTATTTTTGAAGCTGTTTCGCTAGGAGATGTTAAACTATTAAGACCGGATCCGAAGTTTGAAACATTATTAGGATCTTTAAATTCACCTTCATATGCAGGTTGATTTGCAGCGTTTAAAGATCCTGGTCCAGGTGCAGTAATATTAGGCGTATAAGGTGTTGAAGGTAAACCTCCACCTCCAGTTTCAACGTCTGCTAAATTTGGTAATGGATTTTGATCATTACCAAGATATCTTGTGTCAAAAGAATTAATTCCATTACCATTAACAATTACACCTTTTGTTAATTTTATAAAAGTTTCAAATCTTTCAGCGTCAGACAATTCATTATTATGAATAGGGGAAGCGTAAAATGCAGATTTAAGATTTGCATCATTTCTTGTGCCTTTAGGTTGCTCATTAACGATTAGTGGTTCTACTAAAATACTTTTTTGTTCAGCCATTTATTTATACCCTCTTAATAAGATTATTTTTGATTTTTTGTCTCAACTGATACAACTTCTTAAATTTTAAAACCAACTCTTTCTGCATTTCTTTTGTTTCATTTAATACTTTGATTTGCTTTTTAATTTTTTTAACTTTTGCTTCACTTAAATTTTTCTTTTTACGAGCTTGTCTCTTTTTAGAATCGGCAATCTTTTGCTTTTCTTCAGCAATTAATCGTTTAATCAGCTGAGGTGTTAGTTTTCTAATTCTTCTATTTGACATTTTTATAACTCCTTTTAAATACAATTCAAAACATGTTTTTGCATTAAATAATTATACACAAAAACATGTTTTGACGAAAGTTTTAATTTTGGTTCTTTTTTATTTTTGATCAGAAAATGCCAATCTTGACCACCTGGATGCGGATTCACCAAAAAGATCTTCTGGGTTACTTGCTGCCACTATTTTTGCTGCCTGATCGCCTTGAACAGACACATTCGCTGCAGTGTGTCCTTTTCTATTTTCTGCTGCTAATTGTTCTTGAAGTGTAGAAGCAGCTGTATCTGCGAATATTTCATTTAAGATTGGGTCATCTGAAATACTTGTATTAATTCTTGGAGCAGGCCTTTTTTCTATTGCTGCAGGTTGTTGATTTTTAGCATATGATATAGTATCTAAAGCAGGCCTTCTCATAATTTCAGACTTAAGTTCTTGTTTTCTTGAGTTTCTTTTTTGACTGCCTTCTGATAATCTTGAATTGCTTGATATTAATCCTTCTGCAAGAATTTCTATTAAACATTCTTTTACAATGCCTTTAAGATCGTTTTTTGTTATTTTGCTCATTTATCCCACCGAATAATATCATTAAAAATTCTATCAATTCTGTCTGTTTTGTTAAAGAATTTATTAAGCTCTTTTTTAGAAATTTCTTTACCTTCTTTCATAACAAAAGCACCTGGCGTAGAAGGTTCTGATACCATATCAAAACAAATTAATTGAAAATCATCTTGGACGATTTGTGTATTTCCTTGTTTTTGTGTTGATCCTACTCCACGAGAAGATATTCCTAGCGTCACACCACTTTCAATTAATGATTGAATAATTTTACCTGATGGTGTATCTAATATCTCTATTGCTCCATAAACTATATCACCTTGCATATAGGCTTCCTTCACAACGTGAGAAACATTTTTAAGCTCAACAACAGAAGAATCTGGATGATCACATTCACCCATTGCTCTATTTTCTTGAATTAGCTTTTGATAATTCATAATCTCTCTTTCTAAAATGTTTTTAGGATATATTCTTCCATTTTGATTAAGAGTATTTGACTTTTGGATCGGACCTTTTAGTATTAACTTTCCACCATTTCGATCTCTGGACTCGTTGATCATTTCTTTGGTAATGTTAAAAGCACACCATTCTCTGAGTAATTGCATTTTTATTCCTCCGAACTAAGTTCTGATATTAACTGTGATACAGTTAAAAATTTGATTATTGTGTCATCAGATAAGTTATTTTCATTAATTGATTTGACATTACTAATCACAGTATTAATTTTGTTATCCAAGTAAGCACTTTCATTTTTTTCTTTAAACCCTTCTAGCAACTTAACAGATTTATTTTTTTGTTCACTCAAATAAGATATTAATCTATCTTTATCTTTTTCGAAAAAGAAGGCATAGCTTTTAATTAAGTTTTTTTGATCATTAGACATATGATTATATTTTTCATTAATCTTTTTCGTCATGATATTCATAACAATCTTATCAGACTGAGTATTATTAATTGATTCTGTCAAATTAGTATATTGATCTTCTTTTTTTGCATTAACTAATGAGCTAATTACTTTTTCTTCTAACATAACTGCATCTTTAATATTAAAATTATCTTTTTTCCATTCATTCATTACGATTTGAATTGTTGCCAAATCAACGTAGTTAGGAATATGTTCAAAATAAAACTTTTTTCCAAAAGAATAATTTATCTCTTTGATTAAAAAAGATTTTTCTCTTTCTAATTTTTTTGAATTAATTTTATTGCAAACTTTTTTAGATTCATTTAACAAAGCAGTTGCAGTTTCTCTGCTGTATTCGGAATTTTTAAGTCCATTAGAGAGCGCATTAAAAATTCTATATTCTTGGTATAGTTCAGTACTTTTATTAAAGTGTTTTTCGATTAATGCTTTGATTTTATTAACTTTGGAAATGTTTTCTGACACTAAAGCGCGGGTCATATTTCTTACTAATAGCTCGTAAATAATACCTACGTTTCTTTTTTTATTGTGCTTAATTTTACTCATTGCTTCCTTCTTCTCCTGATGAATTTTTTGTCTCAGAAATTATAATTTTATTTTTTGGCGAAACTCCAAAATTGTTGTCAAATCTTTTTAAGGTTGATTTAATGCTATTTGTTAATTCAGCATTTTTTATAATCTTGTTATCTAAATATTCGTCAATGTTAATATTATCACCACTTAGCTCATCTAATTTTTCTGCCTTATATTTAGCAGGAGATTTTAAATCATGATGTACATCATAAAAGACATCTTTTTCACGTCTTCTATTTCTCTGGTACTCACTAAAATGATTATCAGAGAATAAATGATTTTTTCGAGCATATTTTTCTTTCTTTTTACGACTAACTTCTTTTGACGCTACTTGATCTTTTTGCCATTTTTCAAACTCTGTTAAAGTATCGTCTTCATTTTCATTTTTTTTATCATCTTCGTTAATTAAATTTAAACTTGCATTGATTTTATTTTGAATCTTTATTGGCATATCATCATCTTGTATTGATAACATATTTTTTTCTGAAAGTGCTGGACCTCCACCTAAGTCTAGGCCAGGCATTGGAACAGGAGGTGTGTCAGGTGATGGCATTGATTCCATTCCTCCACCCATATCGGGTGGCATAGGCATTCCGCCGCCCATGTTTAAGTCTAATGGTGGAGGAGCTCCTTCTGGACCTTCAGGAGCAACAAGCTGCGTAGATTCAATTTCTAAATCTGTTAATTTATCTTCAAGTAATCCTTTTTTGACAGCTTTTATTTCTTCGTCATTTAATCTTAAAATATTTTTCTGTACCCATGCTCTGTCAATCAATCCAGGCGTACTTAATGCGCTGCTCGCAGCTTCAAATCTACCTTTAAATAATTCTAGCTTTTGTTGTTGTGCTATAGTAGACGGATTTGATAATTTAAGCGTAAAATCGACAAGATCTTCATCTGTGAAACCGTGGCAATATAAATGTACAATTGCTATTTTATTCATCTCAGATAATATTGTTCTTTGAATTCTTGCAATAGTTCTACTAAAACGTATATCTTCTTGAGAAAGCGTTGCTTTTGCACCTAAACCTTCATCATAACCTAGATAAGCCTTAGGTATTTTAAGAGCAGCAAAAAGTTTCTTCTGAATATATTCAACATCATTTGTGTCGCCTGTAATTCCTTGCCCGCCTACCTGATCAATTTTTGTACCGCTATCAGATCCTCGCACTGGAATAAAATAATCTTCATCAATAGAAAGTGGATTATAACGTAAATCTACACGTCCTGTACTTTTATCAACAACGCCAGATCTTTTAAGAGAAGATTGCGCTTGTTCCATATAGTTTGGTATGTCTTCAGGTGGTACATTGCCTACGTCAATATAAAAAACTCTTCTATCAGGAGCTCTTACAACACGCATTACCATCATTGCGTCTTCTAAGAGTATTAATTGTCGCCATATTCGACGAGCCGGCTCTAATACTGATGAACCGTACGGCAAAAATGCATCATTACCTAACAGTCTCATATGTGAAACTTGCCAGTTTTCTAGAATTTGATTACCTTGCGTCACCCATCTAAAACGAACTGCCATTGGATCATTAGGATCGAATCCTTCTTCTCTTTCTATTTCAGATATTGGAAGAGGATATGCATTAATTACACCTTGCTCTGGATGTACATCATTGAATAAAAAGAAATCACCGTATTTAACTAAGTTTCTTATCCATGGCGACATATTAAATTCTACATTAAGTGTATCATAGAATAATTCTGTTAATATTTGTCTTATTTTAGAATTTTCAGAGTATATATGTAATGTCTTTCCGTTTTCATCAGCAGCAACTGATTCTTCAGAGTATATGTCCAAAGCAGAAGCAATCTCAGGTGTATATTCCATTTCACTAAAGTCTGAATATCTTGCCATTCTGTCATATGCACCGTATGCTGACATAGCTGCTGAATACACTTGTGATTGATTTTTTCTAAATTGCTCAAAAGCAGAACTAGTTCTCGTATCTGCTTTACTTTTTATTATATTTCTTTTAACAACCGGTCCGCTTCTAAAAAGACGTGTTAATTGTTTAAAAAGATTTCCTTTTTTCTCATTCGCCATAATTTACTCTTTATTTAATTACCCATAGCATATCTTTAGGTATATTACTGCGTTTTAATGTATCTTTAATATTTTGTTTTATATTATTTCTATCACCACGCCCAGATGGCATAAAAGGTGGAAGTGAAGAAACATCTTCTAAGACTGCATTTGGCGTATCATTGTATTCGTTTTTTCTTACACTAAATGCACTTAACATCGCATCATTAATTGCACGAGAAGATTTGCTATAATCAGTAGATGCATCAAATAACCATGAACCAATTGCAAGGCTCATTACCAGGTCATCATTAAAACCTCTCTTTGCTTGCGCTCTACCACTTTGCCATGTAAAAACTTTAAGTTCTTCATAAAAGCGTGAAGAATAACATATTAATTGTTTGTTTCTTATAACCTCTTCAAGTTTAGCTAAAATAGTGCCTCTTGTCTTTCCGTTAGTATTGAAACCTGCAGAGTCTGCAGAAGACTTGGGAACATAAGAACCTAAATAAACAGAATTTTTCTTTTTTCTGTAATACATTCTTGGGTAATTCATTTCTAATAGTTTAAGAATTGTGGCAAAACCGTAGCTATTATTTTCCGGACAAACTAATGCTTTATTATAACGAAGTCCGAATTCATTAATTAAATCAGCAAAGTTATCAGGTCTAATTTTTCCTTTATATTCTGCAACAACTTCATTAGTTGCATTATCTATTATATGAAATGTAGAATAGTCTTTTGAATCACCTCTAGCGACGTCAGCTGAAAGTATATAATCATGTTCTGAAAGTGGTTGTTTCCATATCCATACATTTTTATCAAATCCGTCTCTCATTATTGGAGGTTGTACACATGTTCTTAACCATTCAATAGACTGATTATCTAAAAACGTTTCGCCTGATGCTGCAAAATCACAAAGGTACTCTTGCGCAATTTGCTTTTTTGACATGTTTGCAGTAGTTTTTTCAAACCATTCGTCATCTCGTTCTGGATGACATTCCCAAGGTAGTTTTATAGCATTAAATTCATTTAAACCCGCTTCAGCCTTGGAATACAATTGATAATATTGTCCTCCTGCACCATTTGGAGTTGAAAGAATAATAACACGCCCACCGGTGGAGATTGTCGGATAAATACCTGTCCAAATAGTATCAAAGTTTCTTACGAAAGCTGCCTCATCAACAATAAGTAATGACAATGCTTCTGAACGACCTGCATCTTCTGAGGTTGGTATTGCCTTTATTTGAGATCCGTGATTAAACTGAATTACTTGTTTGTTATTCGCAATAATCTCAGGTATTAACAACCACTTTGGTAATGACCTGATCATTGTCTTTACTTTTATAATAAAGTTTTGTGCAACAGCTAGTTTTGTCGCAATAATAAGGATATTCTTTTCACGCTGAAATATTGCCATCCATACAGAATATGCTGCTACTAAAGTTGACAAACCTAACTGTCTAGACTTTAAAACAATATTAAAACGATGATCATTAAATTGATCAACACAATCATCTTGAAAAGGAAATGTATCAAACGGGATAAGACCTTTTACTGGGTGCTGAATTTTTAAGTAATGCTTAAAAAAATAGTTTGGATCTTTTCCACATTTAATAATTTCTTGAACTTGCGATCTTTTGGTTCCTTTTGCCAATTAATCCACCTCAAAGTCAATTGTTCTTCTCACTATTGCAGGTCTATTAACATTATAATGATTAATCATTTCAACAGAATTTCTTTCTGAGTTTTTAACTTGCTTGCACTTTAAAACTCTTCCTGCATTTTCTTTCTTTTTAAATTCTTTCTTAATATCAGCAATATATTTTTTAATATGTTGATTTAGCTCATTTTCACATTTAGCAATTTCTTGGTGTTGCATGCTATGATGAGTTAAATTAATAACCGCCAAAGACGTAACAGAAAGTGTGTTTCCTTGCAAAGAGGATTTAGTAACGACTGAAGAATGACTTCCAGGTCCTCCTAGTGTATATCTACTTCCTCCCTCCCCGTAATTTGTTGATCCTTTTCCGTACGTATCATTAATGATATTTCCTAAAACGTTGACTTCTTCAAAATTAAGTGGCATAATTATACTCCTATTTATTATTATTTATTCTTTTGTCAAGTTGTTTACGTAAATAAATATACTCATGCAATGCTGATTTATCTGGACGCCAACCTTCTTTCCAATCTTTTCTTCTAGACTCTATAAATTCAAGATAACATTCGTTACATGCATTATATTCATTACTTTTTTCAAAATCTAACATTGTGATCAAAGGATAATTACATAATTGACAATAAAAAGACTCTTTTTTACTTGTAGTATCTTCATTTACGAATTTAATTTTATTCTTGATATACACGTGAATCAACTCCATTTTTCATAATTTCAATTGTATTATCAACAACATCTTTAATTGCATCAATATGAGAAATTATAAGAATATTTTTAAACCATTTTTTTAATGATTGAAGAAGTTTACCACAAGCTTCTAAGTTTGTTTCATCTAGAGCACCAAATCCTTCATCAATCATTAACATGTTTGTTTTCGGAAGAGTTGAACAATTTATTAATGCCACACGTATTGCTAAAGACGCCATCATTTTTTCCATTCCAGAGCCTAATTCTATTATACGACGTGAATCTCCATAATTGATGTATATATCCATTGCATTAGAGTCCAAATCTGCCTCTAACTCAACTACAAACCCAACAACCCCATTAAGAATTTTAGCAATTTCAGCATTAATTTTTGGCAATAACGAATGAATTATCTGTACGGGTATACCTCTTCGAGATACTGCCTGAGCAAACACATCATACATTTTAAGTTCACCATTCGCTTTGTCATATTCATCTTTTTGCTTTTGAAAAAGCTTAACATTTGCCTTGTGATTTGCCAATTGTTGTATTATTGAAGTCAAATTATTTTCATTTTCTTTTAGACTTCTTTCTTCTTTTTTAATGAGTTTTAATAATTCAGCAACTTCATCATCAACTTCTTGAAGCTCAAATTTTTCTCTAAGTTTTATAAATTCAGAATGTTTATCCTCATACTGATCTGCTAACCTTTCAATATTTTGTGTATATTGACTAATTTTAATACGAACATCAGAAACATCTGTTATTAACTCTGATTTTCTTCTTAATAACTTATTATATTTACTAATCTTTTCATCCAAATTATCATTGCTATACACTTTAAAAGTTTCAGAAATATCATCAATTTTTACACTCAATAACGTTACCTTTTTTTCTTGCGTATCTAATTTTTTCTTATTCTTATGAGACTCTTTAATAAACTTACAAGAAGGAAAACGATCACCACAAGGTACTTCAGATAACTTTTTAACAGACTTTTCAATTATCTCTAATTCTCTTTTTTCTAAATTGTAAAGACCTTGTAGCTCTGCTAGATTTTTCTCTATTTTGATTTTAGCTTCTCGTTTTTTATTAATTTCATCAATGTCAATAGTTGCTAAAAAGTCTTTAATTTTTTTAATTTTTTCTTCTTTTTCTGATATACTGTCTTCAGCTTCACCTTTTAATTGAGATAATTTTCTTGATTGATTATCAATTTGTATCAATTGATTTTGCATTTCCTTAATAGTCTTAGCATCAATTAGCTCAGCTGTATCTTTTTTATGATATGCTTTATTTAACTCTTTAATTCTCTTTTTGTTTTCTGAAACATCTAATTCTTTAAAAGCTTTCTTCTTTAAATAATCATCAATTCTTGCTTGACTTTTATCTATTTTTTGTTGCCAATTTTCGCCTGATAATGCATTTGCCCTAGCTCGTGTTTCATTCGAATCTTTTTTAACCAAATCATAAAGTTTATCAAATACACCTAAATCAAGAAAATTTGATAAATGTAGCTTTCTGGCAGCTGCTTTTTCTTTGACAAAAGTGTTCATTTCACCTTGAGAAGCCAAAGAAGTCATCATAAATTCTTCTGCAGTGCCTATTTTAGATCTGACTATTTTCTCTGTTTCACGACGTTGTTCATCAGTAAGGTCCTCTACTATTTCACCATATTTATCTAAACGGTAAAATTTAAGTGTTGTAGGAGCCCACACGTTTTTCTTCGTTACCTTTTTAACAGTTTGTCGAATTATTCGATGTGGTATACCATTAATAGTAATGTCAATTTCAGCTTTGCAATTATTATATCTTGTATTAATTAAGTGCAGATTTTTTATTGAACCTCTATCAGAAGTATTAAACAAAGCATAGGCAATTGTTCCAATAATAGATGATTTTCCTCTTGCGTTTCTACCAAAAATACCTGTAATTCCTGGTAAAGATTTAAAATTAATGTAGTTATCTTTTCCATATGAAAATGCATTATCAAATCCTATATTATCAATTGTCCACTTTATATTTCTACCGTCTTCAGCTCCACCTATTTGATCAATATACTTATCAACTAGATTATCTATTTTTTGCCATTCGTCTTTAGTAAATTTTTGAGAAGAATAATAATTTCTAAGCAAATCTTTATGTGTGTCCGGATTGCGAAGATTAATTGCATTTTTATTTGTTTCGTCAACAACATGCTCAGCATCAAACTTAGAATCGATTTTATAAACTACTTCTGCGGCATTTAAAGATTTCTTAAACAGTTTTCTTAATCTACGTGTATCAGATTGTGAAATAAAATTATCTGCTCTAACTCTTATCTTTGACTGTCTAGGAAGATTTTCACAATAATCAAGTGTTTCTTCTACGCTACCTAACCATTCAACTGTATAGAAAGGATGTACTGGTTGAACACTGTGAAACTCTACATCGAAGTCTCCTTTACCTCTAATGTCCCAGCATAAAAACCCTTTATCGATGGTTTCTCCATAATTCTGTTGTATTGTAGATCCACAATAGGCGACAGTTTTTTCTTCATTAAGAAATTGTCGTTTATGGATATCACCTAATAGCGCAAAATCAAATCCCTTAAATATACCTTTTGAAATTTCACCTTCAAGTTGCCAATCTGTATCTGTTAATGAACCATATGCTGCACCATGATATAAGGCAATATTAACATTGTCAGGAATTGGAGAGACTTTATTCCAGCCTTCTTCGTCAAAACAAGAAAAAACATTCCAGTAAAAACCAGGGTGTCCTGGGATTTCATAATTTCCACTATTTTTATAGAGATAAATATTTGGATTATTTAGAGCTTTAATGATTGGAGAAACTGCATCTTGCCTATCTTTGTTTAAAATGAGCCCATCGTGATTTCCTAGGATGACGTGAGTAGGTGCAACTTTAGCCATTTCATTAAACCACCACGCTAAACACTGAATTAATTCTGGAGATATTCCTTGTGTTTTAGAATGAACAATATCACCACCAATATAAATAATATCCGGGTTGAGTGCTTTTGCTTTTTTAAAAAAGTCTTTAAATGCTAAAATATATTCTTCGTGGCGTGATAATCCGCGCCAATGAACATCAGCGATATGAATAATTCTCATGTTTCTCCTTAACTAATTACAGTCATTCCGCTAGCTGGAAAGAAAAGATAACCAGCGGATGACATTACTCTAATTTTATTATCATACCAAGATAAATTCTTCTTATGACCTAAGCTAGGCGCTCTTTGGAATGTTTCTTGCACACCCCACGTTACTAAACCGTATATTACATTACCTGTCGGTGAATGATTTGATTTAATTTTAACCAAATCACCAGGATGTATGTTCCAAGTTACTTTAATTTTATGGTCATTAAAAGCTTCTTGCCTTATTTGACGCCTTTGATCGTAAGATAACTGTGTCTGATATTGAGGTTTGCTTCGTGAATTATTTTCTTGTTTTTTAATTTCTCGAGCAGCCTTTTTAATATCTTTAAGAATACTTCTTTTAATTTTAGCCATAAATTACACCTTGGTTATGCTTATATTATAACTAAAATTAATAAAATTTACACGCATATACTAATTTAAAACATTATCAATTGTTTCATATTTGTCAACAAATTTTTGTATGATATTTAAATAATCCTTGCCGCAAAAATGATTAACTGCTCTAAAGTCTATTCCTAAATCAAATAATAACTTGATTCGACCAGACCTTCCATTTCCATCACAAAATGGATGAATCCATTCATATACTATATGTTTAATATAAGGATTATCAATCTTTTTTAGTTTCTGAATATCGACTAAAATATTATTAGGATAGCTATATTCATTTCCATACGATGAGGCACGATTAAAATACCTCAGCATTCCAGGTTTTCCTTTGTCAACAATTTTATCATCAAGTTGTTTATGAAGATTAATAATTGAAAATACGCTATCTAAATCATCTAATTTGTTTGCCATGCACATCATTTGTAAATGTGATCTGATGTGATCATTATCGATATCTTTTAAAGGATATCCGCTTATAAAATCATGACATGCCTCATAACATTTATTATAAGGCAAATCTATTTGCTCAATTTTACAAGAGATTTGAATAAATTCTGCCATGTCATGACAATAATTTTCGATAAAGTTTTCATCATATAATTCTGACGCTTTTTCTCTTAATTTTTGTGATAAAACTTTTTCATCTTTTCTTTTAAGCTTAATTTCAGTTATATCATGTTTTTTATTACTAATTTCATTTAAAAATAGCTGACCTAATAATTCACCTAACAATTGACCGTGTATGACGTCAGTCGGATAATGGACACAATTTTCAATCCTAGATTGACCTATTAATTCTGCCATTGTTTTGAAATGATTTTTTTCTTCAGGTAAAACATCAGATAATACTGTTGCTATAAAAAATGCTGTTGTTGTGTGTCCGCTTGGAAAAGAATAAGAATCCATATCAACAATATTGTCAAATTCAGGATCTTCAATTTTTAATAATTCTTTAGGTCTAGGTCTTTTAAACTTATTTTTAAGAGAAAAAATAATAGCATGGGAATCTTTAAGACCGTCTTCTATTAATTCCCAGTTGATCTTATAATTATTTTGTTTGCAAAACTTTTTAAAAACTTTCTTACAAGAATCATGAGCTGCCTCTAAAAAATCATCAGAGAGAGACTTGTTATAAAAATAATGTTTAATCATCTCGACGTCTCTATCATGAATAATACTACCCACCTCAGGACATTTAAGTTCAGGTAAAACTGACGTATCCTTTATATACTTGTTAGCTCTACCCCTGTGCTTTTTTTGTTCTTCAGTCAGCGTTTCTTTTGTTTCTTTAAAAAGAGACGTCAAAGATAACATGTTATACATCACCTTCAAATATGTCATGATCTAATGCATGATAAACTTCACCAATATCATCAGCAATTTGTGCTAATTTTGTTCTCATCCAATCTTCAAGATTGTGCCCATCAGGTATCATATGATAAAGCTTTTCTGCATATTTGTGTACTTTATAAAGATGACTTTTTGCCATGTATGACCCTTTAAAAATTTTATGATTACCTATCTTGACATCGTCATCATATTCAACTTCAACTTCAATATTCTTCATTTGTGGAAATTGGTTCAATAGATCATGTTGCATGTGATCTGGGATAAAATTATAGTCTAGGTCTGCATTATTCGGCGCGCATGTTGAACATGTTCCACAACCGCAATCACCTTCATTTAACTCGGCTTCATACATTGAACCACATTGTTCACATACAGACTCACCTTCATACATTTTGCTTCCACATTCTGAACATGATGTATACATAGCTTGACGACTTGGATCGTCATGCCTGCCTAACATTCCTCTATTTAATGCTGCATTTTTTGAAAAAATTATTTCTTCATCCATTATTTTTTTCATTTCTTTAACAATCAGTTGTTTAAGTGCTGATCTGTTTAACTTAGTCATATTAATTCTCTCCTAAAACATAGATCCGGATCTTATTGTATTTATTAAATATGACACACGATCAACATTATCATAAGGTTTTGCGTTATTAATATAATATTCAACTTCAGATTTTTCCATATCACCAAAATCTTTACCTGTGTGCTGGGATATTTTTACGTCAATATTATAAGAATATAATTTACTAGCTATTTTTTGTGTTTTTGACATTGCATCTTCATCTAAACATAATATAACAGGTGTATTGTTTTTAACTATCTTTTTAAATAAAGCATATTTTTCATCCATCCAACTACCTAATAAACACGTAGAATTTTCAGGTGTATGCAATAAATCAAAAACACCTTCTGTCAATATTAATTCTTTTGAAAAGTCAATATCAAATTCTCTAAATATTACTTCTTTTCTACTTGCTGTACAATTATGATATCTTCGCTTTATGTCTTTTAATGTTGCTCGAGCAGTAAAAAAGTTTAAATTTTGTTCTGCATCATAAGAAGGAAATATTACACGATTTCTAAAACTATATTCTTCACTTATTCCGACTCTGAATCGCCATAAATCTTCTTCTTTAAAGCCTCGATCTTTAAGGTAAACTGCTGCATGTCTTGTTCGAGCTGATCGATCTTTTGCAACAAGTCTAAAATCTTCAGGTAGACTAATAGCTTTTTTCTCTTCCTCTGCAATTTGGTCATCATCTTTAGTATCCTTTTTAAAATAAGTATAAAGATCAGTTGCAGCCTTCTTTTGAATAGAATATTTTAAAGCAATTCTTCCTATATTCCTGCCTTTTGATTCGCAGACCCAACAATGGTATACACCATTATCAATACCAATTGCAAGTTTTCTTTTATCTTTACCTTTTGCTTTACACATTGGGCAAAAAACAACAGCATTTTTATTGTCGGCAGTTATTTTTGCATCGCCAAAACATGACTCAATAAGCCTAATTTTTTCTTTAACAGTAATCATAATACTGTTATTTTACTTAGCAATACCTTTATTTTCAATTAAAAATGCTTTACCTATCACATATGCATCAGCCATATCATAACAACAGTCGTCTTGGATTCTCATTCCTTTCCTAGGACCTGATTTTAAAACTCGAGTTGGCCATATTATTCTAGAATCTAAAGCTTTAACTTGTTCCAATACTTGCTCTTTTGTATTTTTTGTTTTATCTTTTTTATTAACCTTAATACCTACAAGTTTTCTAGCATTATTCACATTAATCACTGTGGCCTTTATTCCTAATGAGAATACAATATATTGGATGATTCCGTTAAATTTCGCCAGTGTAAACAGAGTCTTAGCAGATGATAACCCGCGGCCAAACGACTGAAAAGCTTCTTCAATCGCAACTTCTTTAAAATTGTATTGTTTGTGTAGTTCTTCTATTTTTTCTTTTACTAAATCAATTTTTTTAAAAAAATCTTTTTCTTTTCTTAAATCAATATGACCAATATGAATGTTATCAAATTCGTTAAAAACGCAGAACCCAGTTATCGAGGTAGATATATCTAATGCTAATATCACTATTAAAAATCCATTTTAAGACGTACAACAAACTCATCAGCCTCAGTTTTTAAAATGGGCTGTGCAAAATGAGCTTTCATAATAATATTAAAGTTATCGTCATGAATGTTAACTGCAGTGATGTATAAAGAATCTAAACTTTTATCAAAAGTACTATAGCTAGGTGCAATCGATTTAAACGTTTCATTGGATGATGAGTTAAAAGAATCTTTCTCAAAAGGCACATTTAATATCATTGTATGAATATTTTGCTCACCCCTAAAAGTAATGTCAGTTTTGTCTTTGCAATAATAAAATAAATGAGGTGATTTAATCAAAACCATACCTTCATCATAAAGTATATCGCCTACATTATTCCATGTTGCATGTGTTGTTAATGCATCAGCGCGATAAAGGCTTCCCCTTTCATTATCCTTAAGTTTAATTGATAATCTACCATTTGATCCGGTCAAATTCGAATCTACTATTTCAAATGAACCTGGGTGGATTCTATTACCATAATAAAGATTTGATATATCAAATAAAACAATCTCATTTGAAGACACGTCTTTAGTTCTTTGAGCAATTGTCAATACAGAACCTGGTGCTACACCTGGGTTTTCCGGACTTGCACCAACAATATCATCAAATATTGACCCAGCCTGATATACTAAACCCGGAAACAACGAAGATGTTGGAATTAATTCTTTTAAATTAATCTTAGAATAATCGTACGTCCCATTGTTATTGTTATATGTTGCACTACTTGATGCAGGTGATATTGCAATTGGATAGAAATCAGGTGTAAATAATCCGTTATCGCAGGGTAATACTGTTGTATTTCTCTTAACTATAGACCCGGTATTATATACGTAAGAGTCTGCTGTGATATTTTCAATGGTTTCTGTAAATGTAGATCCGCTTAAAGACATTAGGCGAGGAAATTCGCCTTGAATAAATTCTCTTGTAAAGTTTTCCAAATTTATCATTTTGCCAGATACACCAAAGGAAAACTGTACATTAAAAGGATCGTTAGTTGTTGATGTAATTGTTTGAAATGGTGTTACGATTACTTCTCTTTCTCTTGTAATAGGATAAAAGAAAGGTGGGACATAAAACAACAAACTATCATAAACATTGACACTTCTAACCTTTTCGTTAGTAATTCCACTATTTTTAAACTTTGATATTTCAACTTCGCTTAAATATCGATCAAACAATCTAATATTGTGTATTTCTGCATTTAAAGGATTTGTAAATATTTGATCATGATTTTGTGCATCTTCCAATCCAGCAGCCAAAACTGTCAAGCCTTCATTGTTTGCAGTTGTTGTGTTGAAAAGTTTTGCTGCAGCAAGTGATCCTGTATTTAGGTAGTTTCCTAAAACTATAATTTCGTTTGATGTTGTTAAACTGCTTGACGGTATATTAAATGTTGTTTTCCCGGAATCTACATATAAATTAACATCACCGGTTTCGTTGTTTGAATCCCATTGAAGTAAAACATGGTGCCAATGATTCTTTTTTAATGAGTAAGATGAAGTAAATATTAAATCACTAGGATAAGATCCTGCTGGAGAGGAAAGACTAACACTTGTTGGTTTTAGATCTGCACTTTGACTTAATTGTACTAATATCTTAAAAGTGTCAACTAAATTATTTTGATCTCTTCCAGATCCGGAAACCAATGATACACACATTGATGAAGACATGTGGAATATTGTACCTGCATGATAGTGAGAACTTTCTGTTTCATTTGTGTATCTTGGATTAATCCAAAAGTCCAAACAAAATCCTGATGAAGGTGTATATGCATCATTTAAATTAGGATATATCAAACAAGAATGTTCAGGACTATTAGATCCTGTGTAAAAATTTAACGTATTGTAATTTGTATAATGAAAACCTGCATCAGGATATCTATGTTGATGATACGGTATAAGATTTTTTCTTACATTATTTTTAATATTAAAGTTTTGATTATAACTTAATGGTGTATCAAAACGAAACATATCAATTGTTTTTGAAAATTTAATTCCGGTAGGTGCGTCATTAACAGCTTCAAGGTATCTAGACATAACGCCATTAACACTAGTTGATGTATCATTAACATTATACTGATTCACTAAACTACTTACATCGTCTAATAAATTAACAACTTGATAATCTACTAAATCAAAAACACCTTTTTCAGGTGCTGTATTTCCCGGATCAATAATCGTTTTAATACATTTTGAACGTATAGGAGAAACGTATTCAGATCCTGTTACACCTAACCCTACCGAAGATGATATAAATCTTGTTTCAGG